>JAABUP010004196.1_pt1 | contig 23967 bp, 36 predicted proteins | sample 5559201 | NCBI WGS metagenome assembly JAABUP01 (sample SAMN10711887, study PRJNA513373) | rock metagenome | isolation source: Antarctica rocks | place: Antarctica
CACATGATCGCGCAAGGATATGCCACAGATGCGTCGCAAGCAGTTCATCTGAAAAACAGCCAAAGGGCTAATGTGTTGTTTCACAACAGCCCATGTTTCTCCAGAGTACAGCAGAACTGACATGACAGCTTCGAGCTGCTAGATGCATTCTGTTACAATTGCCCGGCCTGTGCATGAGCGTTTTGGAAGGCACAGTGATCAGTCGCTTCAATACTTACACATGCCAAGCAGAGTGTCCCTGATCTGCAGACCTCAAGCTATCCCTCCTGGGGCAGCATCAACTGGACAATGCAGCAGCTGCCATTGCTGCAGCGCATGTGGTGCGAGAGCAAGGCTTGGGCAGCATCACGCAGGGGAGTGTGGTACAGGGCCTGCAGCACATTAAGCTGCCTGGCAGGTTGCAGGTACGCCGATGCCAGTATCGACTGTTGCAGAAAGCTCACAAACAGCTTTCTCCATGCCTGCATTAGTCGGCTCTGTTGGAGAGCAGGAGTATGCAGCAGGCAAACAGCAGAGCAGGCTTGCAGGTGGTGGATGCGAGTACGTATCAATGCAAGAGAGTGATCTCTTTGAAATCTGTATGCAGTCGCCGCTTACTGGCCAACATTTGGACAGCACACAAGCTTTTGCTTCTGCACAATGCTTCTGACCTTGAACTTTCCCCGCTGATTGTGCATGCTGAGTTCTCAATCAAAACACTCCTGTCCCTCTGATGTTTCAGCAGGATTCTAATGACTATGCAGCGTGCACGCAATGTCAATTGTGAATGGCTACTACTGGGTGAATCAGAAACAACATGACTTTCACGTTTTGCTGATGCATGTGACTGGCAGTGCAGGTACTGCAGATGCAGAATGCACAGATGACACCCACCAACTGGCTAGTGCTAGATGGAGCCCATACTGCACATTCAGCTGCAGCATTGGCTGACACAGTGAGAGGAATATTCCCAGATAACCCTGTGGCCCTCATCATTGCCATGGCGGATGACAAAGACCATAAGGCTGTCATGGCTGCCTTGCGCGCTGTGCGACCTGCTGTGGTGGTATTTACTACTGTACCCATTGCAGGTGGCACCCAACGGTGGGTTGCATACCTTTACAACGCATCTGAGAGTTACATCTGTATTTGGTGGACTCACGTCACACGGTAATGTTAACAACCAATAAAGCAATAGATAGCTGCATAGTAGTTGTCACCCTTGCATTTGCTTGTGTTCAGGCAAGCATCTGTTGACCACCAAATCTGCACAGGATTCAAGCAGGATCTGACTAGCGACCCAGGAAGCTGACTGCTGCAGCTCATGCATGTGCAGAGCGTTGTGACTGGGTTTCACCATCAGTGCCAAACAGCAATGCTCGGTGCCCAGAGTGTGTTGATGCTCGACCTGCTAGCATGCTGGCTGGACACTGATGCCTCACTGTGTAGCATTCAGCTGCACTGCAATCTGGTTGGCATGAATCTGCTGTGAAAGACTGAGCCAATATTGGCTGGGTCCGCGACCTCTGAAGCAAGCATAACTTGATGCAGGTGCTGCAGCCCAGGGACACTTGTGGCACACTGGCAGGCAGCCGGCCTGTCTCGGGACCAACCTAGGTTCAGGAGCAGAGAGGTGATTCAGGTGAGTTAACACTGCAAGCGCGAACATTTTTCAATGCAAGCTTGGCATCAAGTGTCCACAAAGGTGGCAGTTTTTTTTGGTATTTGGTTGCTGCCCTTACATCAGCGTCGTGCTGGCAGCCGCAGAACACTATCACGCTGCTGGTATGTTTCCGCGTGCTGCTATGTGACCTATTGTTGTGTCTGTTCAAAGCTTGTGTTTTTCCACTGTGCTGTCCCTGAGAGCATTCATGGCTTGGCCAGGTTAAAAACACTCATGTATCATGCAGGCATCAATGGCAGCTGCACTACAGAAAGCTGAGGCGGAGCTGGAGGCTCAGCAGCATCCTGGTGGAGGCGTCGTTGTTATCTGTGGCTCTTTGCATGCCGTAGCAGATGCCCAGAAAGTCCTGGGGTCTTAAGCCACACAACAAACTTCAAGCGTAGAAAGAAGCAAAGGAAACAAAATTCAGCCCTTGTGCAGTTACAACAGCAGCTTTCAAGGCAGCAGCCTGGACTCACACCAGCCTAGATGATGCTACACAAACTGCAGCATCAAATGCATGTCAAAGCCTAGACCACTTGTGATAGGACCACACTTTGGACCTGGCAGTCAATGGTGCAGCAGTCGTTGGTGCTTGTTCTGCAAGTTGAGCGCACAAAAAAAGTCTGCAAGTTGAGCGCACAAAAGAAGTAACAATATGCATCGCAGTCAATGGTGCAGCAATGTGTAGTAGGAACCAGATCTGTTTGCCCTTTGCAAAGAGGCTGGCAAAGCCCAGGGTTGCTGGTAACAGACACAAGCTGAGGCTGACTGGCCTCAGCAAATATGTCAAGGGGCCCCAGGGCCTTCAAATTGTTGCTGCGCAGCCATATGTTCAGCTTGCCTGCTATCTTGCTGCAAACCGGCTAATGATTTTAATCAAGATCAAGCAATTCTTCCTACACTGAGAAAGCACTGACTGTGTGACAGTAGCCGCTATATCTGCCTTTGATCTGGGACAATCGAGCTTGCAGCAACATGGTCGCCGACGCCCCAGTCGCCGCTTGCATTTGAGGCGATTTTATGTGGTAGCTGGGCAGCAGATGCTGTCACAGTGTCACCAGATTTTGGTCACTTGCTAAAGCCAAAAACGCTTCATCTTCCTTGTCATCTGACCTGAGGATTCACGAAGACCGCATCTTGCTAGCACGCTCCTCTTGCAGCGCTTGTGTCAATGCATGGTTGAAGTGAAAGGCCGCAAATTGATTAGGCTTGCGCGGACTATCTGTCAGCTGTCACAGAATGGCGACAGCTGGCACTACTCAACGCGAATAAGCACATGACAGGCTTCTTTGCTCGGAGTCACGCAGCCTGGTATACATTGTTATTGGTCACTCTGGGCACTGGAGGTGGCATCTATGCCATCCACAGGTCTCAAACAACTGAAAGAGAGGTCAGTCCTGACAGGTCTGCACATCTGCTACCAGGGATGTAGCGATAAGCAGAGCCTGCTCACTGCAGAACCTGCACAAAGGGGTGCTTAGAGACCAGGAGCTTTACATGCTCAAAAAAGCTCAGCATAAGTTGCTGAAGGAAAAGCAGGTGACTCAAAGGAGCTCTGACGTTGGCTGAAAAGCACTGCTACATGACCTAACTGGCACGCATGATTGGGACCATGTCGCGTCACGTGAACAGCACACTGCGCAGCAACCAAAGCTATCAGGGTAAGCCTTTGTGTCATCCTGTTGCACACTGATTGCACAGCTTTGACCATGATATTCTGACTGATTTCTGGCCAGATGCCTGTCATATACAGTTCACCAGTAAAGTGACAGACACGCGATGGTGCCTACTGATGGCATGTGCAGTGTATGCTTTTGCGCTGTGCTTGCTGATTGACTTGCCTGGCCATGCAAGTCAGTATGTTGGTGTTGACGCTGGCTCTGCCAACTTGCGATAGCATGCTCCAAAGCCAATTGCAGTTAAGAGTTCCAGCCATTGTCATCTTGAGAATTGCGGAGCCCATATATGCATCCCAGACATTGCAAGTAGACACTTGATCAGATGCTGAGTCTTCCATGTATGGGGACGCAGTGTAGGTGACAAAGGCTGGTTGGTGGCCATTATTTTTGTTGCGCTGTGCAGATATCGTGGCGTTTGCCAATTTTCAATAACTGCCCATGTCCATGCAGATAATGACACCTCATGCATTTGGCGGCCAACCTGGCGTGCACATTTGTGTCTCAGCCTGAATTCAAAGCCACACAGATGCTTGTGGTGTTGCAGCGACCACACTTACTGAGAAGTTGTTATCCTTGTGTAGGGGGTGTCAAAGCGACACCTTGGTGACAAGCAACATCCAGTTCACAGCTTCAAATTGAGTGCTTCATGCCAAATTCGGAGGCATTTGAGGCGCTGAGCACTAGAAAAGACTACACCTTTCGGCATCAATTTAATGAGAAGCCAAGTATTATACCCAGGGATTGAAAGGTGTTAAGGTTGTTTTAGCCCGCCCCATTGTCGCTGAGCACTACACGTGAGCAAGTTGATTGTGGTCACAAGCGCCAGTAGGCGCATCCACAAGCTGAGTTTCAAATCTAAGCATTGGCCAGTGGCGAGTTCCATTTACCGCACAAGTACACCACACGCTTTACGCAGGGGTTCAATGCAGCTTGATAGGAAGCATTTCACATGCTGCAAGACAGCACAGAGCCTTTCATGCCTGCCCCAAATGTCCGTCTGCTTTACGCAGTAGTCAAGGGGCGCAACATGAGAGGCTATACACAAGCATTACCTTGATGACATCTAATTGGATTCAATGAAGAGGTAGCACATGAAGCATGACGATGCAATGTCAGATGTCAGTCATGAAGCAAGCTGTTGAGACAGTCCCGTTTGAAAAGCTCAATCTGATGTATGGTACACTGTCATACGCTGAGCTTCGGGGCATGTACAAGGCCTTCATGGCTATTGCACATGACACAGCAGCATATTGGCAGCTGGGAAATATGCCTCTGTTTCACACCCAAGAGAAGGTGCTGGTGCTAAATACCCATGTCATCTCTGATCAACACTTCATAGGGAGTGCCTGCCAGCCCCAGCAGCACACCAGTTGCAAGCCAATCTAGTCAGTAATGAAAGGAGCTTAATCAAGCCGTCCTGGTTATGCCCAACAACTGCCATTAATTTGGAAAAGTGTCGGGGTGGTGAGGATGGTACTGTGCTTCATTGAGTGCTTGGCAAGGTCTCTGTTGGTGTTGTGACCGCTACCAATTTAGTCGACTGCACACTTCACTGGCTTAGACTGACCCTTGTGCTGTGCCAGTCATGTTTATACCAACAAAACAATCGAAAATTCAAAATACTTTTACAATTCTTTAATCACTGCGCTGTTACCTCAGCGCTCGCCCTTACGTACGGTCACCTTTCCTTAGTGTAGTGTTAGCAATGAATGAAGTATGCCAGTGTTGCAAAGGCTTTCACTCTATGTTGACCTGCTGACGCTAGCTTATCTTCTGCCATCCAAAATAACCCCTCAGGAGCACAGGCTATGCTTGTCTGGCATGATGCCATTCAGGGGACAAAGTGCCATACAAGCAGTGACAAAACACGGCACATGCATACAAAAAGGCGGCATAGTAAATACTTTTGTTGAGAAAGCTGAACTAAACTCTTGCCACTGTATACATTGCTGCTGCATGCTACTGCAAAACTGGTATTTGGACTGCTTCTACAAATCAGAGGCGCAAAGTGGCAAGAAGGCTGCCACATATGTCCATGAATAAAAACACCTCCCCTTGGAGCCTCTGCAGCACAAGCACAGTGTTGTCACATTACACCTTGGGTTGATATCTAGAAGATCATGAGAGCCAGCCTACACTAGTTTCACAGCCCAGCTCATAAGCCAGGGCATAGGCATAAGAGTTTATTTTAGTGGAAGGCAGACGTGACAGGGTGAGCAGCATTGATGGTTGCAAGGCACAAAGGCAAACTGACACCTTTTGGTGACCGTACAGTGAGCCTCCTGAGGCAGCAGGCAGAGTGCTTGCACAGTGGAACAGCACGCAGGGTCAAGCTGACCTGAACATCCAGCAAGTATTGGCTGTCCTTCAGCTTGTACAATTGTAGCTCAAACTTGAGGACACGCTGCTGGCTGACTGGCAGGTTGTCCTCATGACTGCGGGGGCTGACTGCATCCATGTCATGCACCAAGTCATCCTTGTCCATTGATTCTGCTGCCTCTGAACTATCTACAGCAGAGCCCACAACTCATGTTGAGACACTGGACCAACACAGCAGTGCACATCTGGCAAATACGACATGCACTGCAACTTTGTGTTTGTTAGCTCTGCTACTTGTCTTCAACATCATGGTCTTAAGATTATTAACGATTGCTGTCGGTGGCAACATGGCAACACATCAGGAGTATACTCAATCAGACAGCAGTGTCAGCTGTGACTGGGTAGGCTGTCCTTCATCACTGGCTTATTGATACACACCGTTGCAATGTGTGCTGTTGATGCTTCAAGGTGGAGCAAGGCCTGTGAATGTATCCAACAATCAGGATCACATGATCACATACATCTGGCAAGGTCAAAGCACATATGATGGATGCAGACTTACGCAGGCTGCTCATTCTCTGCTAGGAACAGATGCCTACAATTGTACGCAGGCATCTTCATGTCCTGCATGCCGCCTATCATGCATCTGCACTGAAGCCTGAATACAGCACGGATTGCTAGGTCAGAATGAGATACCCGAAAGACCGATGGCTTTTCTGCATTTGAGGTTGTAGGGCGCCTGCTTCTTCCACGCCACCTGGTTGAGCTGCAGGCAGGCCAGCAGGTCGCGCATGATGCTAGAGGGGTGGGCCTGGCTCTGCATGGCCAACCGCCACCGCCTCTCTGCCACCACCCTCTGTGCCCCTCCCTCCCCCACCCGTCCCTCTGTCACACCTGCATCATCGCACTTGCATTTCACTATGCACCTTAACACTTCTGTACTCAACACTTATGCGCTGAACTATGAATATAACTTCATAGCTGCAAGTCAACTGCAATTGTACGACAGCACACAGGTGTGGGACTTCCACCCACAAATGACAATTTTGGGGGGTATGCTACAGATGTGCACACCCTGCTCAGTATGCGACCCAATTACGGGTGCTGGAGGGGGACAGTAGCAAGATCAATCAGTGGCACCAGCCCAGGAGGTCAGTGTCTTGACAACAGGCACTTTCTTGGTCTAAACGCTCTTGTCATGCTCATTGCAGCATAAATTGTGACATGGCCTCATGGAGCTGTGTAAGTTAAAGGCTCCAGAGATGAACCAGTCACAATGCCCATAAACAGGTCAGCACCATTTCTCATGGAATCACATGAAGCCGGAAGATAGCTAAGAAGGGTAGCACGCATTGGTTTGGCAGATGCCAAACTTGGTTAGAACAACTGACCAGAGTGCCGGCCACTACTGCTGGTGTCATTGACTTCTGTCATCTCGGCACGCAGGTAGGCGCTGCTGGGCATGCGGCGCCTGTTGTCTGACATCAGATAGTATGCCACACTAGCCTATACAGACCAGCAGCAATGTCAGCATCATGTCAGCATCATGAGCAGGAGAGCAAAGCATTATTGTGATGGCACTGACAGCACATTTTGATGCCATGACATTGTTGTCTCGGATGCCTGTGTTCGCAGTTATCATCAACAGAGGCAAAAAGATGGTGACACTGTGCAGCCAGTTGACCTCAGGATTTGAGACAGTCTGCTGAAGGGCTGTATGGACAGCAGCATGGCTTAACAATGTACCAAGCAGTCTGCTGAAGGGCTGTATGGACAGCAGCATGGCTTAACAATGTACCAAGCAACCTCAATTATTGCGTGAGATGCAGACCCTGTCAAGTCTACAACACATGCATGGTCCTAGACCACCAAGTGATATGGACAAGACTTTGCCAGCTGTCTGCTCATGCAAAGCTCACAGGTCATCTCATTCGTTCATTCACTCATTGACTGCGTATCTTCCCCTAGATCAGGTACATACAGGCCTGCGTAACTGCCTGTACGCCACAGCTCAAAGGGGAATGTTGCAGGTCCAAGGCACACCTTGTTCTGTTGGCGGGCCTTGACAGACTGGATGACTTCTCCCCGGTCGAAGCCTAGCTTGACGACCTCGTCCACCATTTCAGTGTCAATGAGGGGGGAGGTGGCCATGGTGTCTGCCTGTATGACAGCCAGGTAACGAGGCAGGTGCTGGCTGAACCAGGGGTGCTGCCTGCAATGCATCACAGAACACTCCCTGTGTAACCTTTGCTTGTGGAATCACGATGTGCTTGGCCATGATGCCTGCCTGTATTACTGCCAGCAGGGGCTGGCTGAATCAGGGGTGCTGCCTGACAGGACAGTAACTGTGTGACCTGTGCCCTGTGCAGTCAAAATTTGCAGCAGCCATGATGCTTGCTGCTGCCACCAAGTATGCTGAGCTGAGTCAGGGATCTTTTGTGCAGCACCAGGGCGTGGGAAGACACATATTCAGACAACACTGAATGAATGGATGAAGCAGAGGAAACTGCCTCTGGCTCCAAGCCATACGCAAGCTTGTCTGGGTGAGCTCACGTGCAAAGCGTCAACAGATTGTCCCAGAGCTCCAAAATATCTGATGAAATCACAAGTCACATCTGACCTGATGCGTTTGGTGTACAATGAGAGCGGTTTTGGAATGTCAGCATGTTGTCAAGTGTTGAGGCATGGTATGTGACTTTGAGTGCCATGCTGACCTGATTTCTGGTATTGTGATGCGTTTCAGGGGATCCACAAGCAGCATCCTGGGGATCAGATCTCTAGCCCCAGGGGACAGATGGCTAGGCAGGTTGTAGATGCCACCTTTGATCTTCTTGAACAGATTGGGAATGTTCTCATCATCAAAGGGCAGACTGCCACACAAGAGTGCATAGAGGATGACGCCACAGCTCCATACATCGACTTCAGGACCACTATATAGCTTGCCAGAGATCACCTGTACAGTACAGAAGTGGCTATGCGCAGTCTTTCAATGTCTCTGGGTGACACAGCACACGAGTGCTGTGTCTGCAAATACAGGTTTCCTCCACTTCAAAGTCTGATGATGGCATAGACTGCATACCGTGTGTACCTGCCATGTTCACAGCATTTTATGCAGCATGCTGAGCACAACACAATTGTCAGTGTGCACTATGTCAACTGTCCAGATGCAGCATGTCATGCCTATGACAGTGCATAACAGTGTCACATGACAGCAGTGTGAGGCAGGGGCGATGGGAAAGGGCAGGATGTTTTTGGCAGCAGGCAATGTGAGGCACCTCAGGAGCAGCATAGTTTGGACTGCCACAGCTGGTTTTCAAGAAATGCCCATCTCGCATGACATTGCTCAAGCCAAAATCAGCAATCTTGACGTTCATCTTGCTGTCCAGCAGCAGGTTCTCTGGCTTGAGATCTCGGTGCACCACCATGTTGCGATGGCAGTATTCCACACCAGATGTAACTTGCTGAAAGAATCGGCGAGCTTCCTCTTCTAGCAATCTACCCTTCTCGACAATGTAGTCGAAAAGCTCTCCAGACTGAAAATATGTTGCTGAAATCAGCTCCATACCAGCAGTGACCATGCCATAAGTGCTGCTCAGAGCAACACAGCTCATCAAGGTGCAATGCTGCATTATGTTGTGTTATTGTTTGGTAAATGCTGATGATTTTGTGGCTGTCCAGTGCAGATGAGACTTATTAAATATGCATGTCATCATCAAACATGCAGGATATGCATACTTTCACTTTGGTGCTGAAATGATGCTGCAGGGTTGTTGCTTTTGTGCCACTGACCTTGACATATTCCATGACAACATATATGTCATTTGGCGTCTCAATGACCTCGTACAGGCGAATGATGTGTGGGTGCATAAAGAGCCGTAAAATTTTGATTTCCCGCCGTACTGCAGTCACAGAACACAGGAGTCAGTGCTCAGCTCACGCAGCACTGCTTACAAGCCTGAGGTGCACAAGCAGACCGACCTTTCTCTTCCATGTCCATGTGTTTGATTTTTTTCTTGTTGAGAATTTTGATGGCAACCTTGTGTCCAGTGGTGACATGCTCTGCCACTTTGACCTGGACATCACAGCTTGATGATGAGCAGTCAGCATGACACTTTTGTGCTGGGCAGAGGGATGTTCTTACATGGGGTTAGTGTCAAGACAGAAAGATCAGTCAAGGATACCTTGCCGAATGAACCAATGCCCAGGGTCTTGCCTAAACGGTAGTTTGATAAGAAGAACTCTGCACTCTGGTTCACACCCTGAGCTGGGTCGGGGCCCGTTGTATACTGTCTATGAGAGGATGTCATGAAGATGTCAACAGAAAGCTAGCCTGGGTCCTTCTGACCGGCGTGGAAGGCAGGCTGCGGCTGGCAAACGACATGCGATTTTGATCGCAGCACACGAAGCAGGCTGCTCAGCCCACATCGCGCAAGCCTTGGCCTTAGCACTTGTACCTACATGCCGAGCGAGACTAGCTGCGCATGCGCCGCTGTTCTGGGGAGCAAGATGTCGCACAGCTACATGAAGATGCTTTATTCAATCGGACGGCACTTGATCGCTATCTCCAGCAGAGCTAGGCCTTTGAAGGACCCCTCCGTTCATCGTCTTGCGCAGGAATGCTCATACGCACGGAGTGCTGACTGGACTTCACCCATAGCTGTCCAGGGCTTCCTGACAGCGCATCAGGATGGCCAGGATGCTGGCCATGGTCAGGATAAGTGAGAGGTCAAAGCGAAGCCTATGCGCATCAAAAATTGAAAGTTGGTTCACGCCACTATAAGCATTACACAAAAGCTAGGTTCTTTACAATGCACTCACCAATTGAGCACTGCATACCAAGTAATTCTACATAACCCCCGGAACGAATGTAACTCTAGCATTGTGACTCTACATTCATGCTGCATCTTTGTCTTCTCATGTATATCGCTGACTCAACAATAGCAAACGTTTCCAAGCATTTCACCAGGCTCTGCAAATCAGTGCATCCTTGGGATTGTGTATCTGAGATCCGATCTAGCAAGGAATAGCAAACTTTTGTACGGCTTGTTGACAGCAACACAAGCACTGAAGCCTTCAGTCCGAAACAAGCCTTCAACAACGTACATCAATCAATAATAGATTCAAGCTGGCATCTGCTCAGCACTGAGCTACAGAATCTTGATCAATACAAGTATTCAAAAATTCTACTCAGCCCATATCCACAACACATGCCGCCAGGAAAGCACGTTTGTGGAGAATGTGAGACGGAGGTGTGATTTTGTGCCAAGTGTTTGAGACAGAGTCATAGCGCTCAACAACTTCATTGTGATGTGCATCACGCATGCCACCAAGAGCATACACCTGTCCATCCACAGTCACCGCTGCCCCGTAAGCCCTGCTGGCCTCCATATTTGCAACATAACGCCAGCTGTTGCTCCGTACATCATAGATCTCGACAGAGTCCTGCAGTGTACCACAGACACGCCTTTGCTACCATTGATGGAAGGCAACATATGGAAGAAGAAAACCTAGACTTATTGCAGACACATGCAGCCATCTGCTTTTTGGGCCATCTGCTTTGTTGCTGCCAAAAACGCAGCTGCGCCGCTTGCAAGACGGCAGTCAAGCCTGGCTGCCTCCGCAGCTCGGGCTTTAGAACTTATTTTTGACATAACTATATCATACGATGACAAGTTGACCTGGGCAAAGTCAGTGCCCTGTACACTGCTTGCAAGGAGTGAGCGTACCAGGAAGGCATTGGCGTCCCAGCCACCCAACGCAAAGACCTGGTCAAAGGCAACAGTGCTGGCATGGCTACCACGCTTCTGCTGCATTTCTGCAACCTGCAGACGCCAATCAGCCCCACTTGTTTGCTAGAGTACAATGCATGTAACCTGTTTTGGTCTTTGGTTCCAATGTTAACTGACAAATTTTGGGCATGCACAAACAGCAGCTTGTAGCTTGTGGTGGCCTTCAGACACCCATGTGCTCTTCACAACTTTGTGACATATGTATACGTTTGAGTAGACTTTGTGATGCCAGATTCAGGCCCAATTGAAAACCTCACCATTTGCCATTTACCCTCTCTAGGGTCCAAACGCTCCACGCTTCTCAAGTACTGAGTTCCATCATAACCTCCAGAAACAAAGATGCTGTTGTTATGTAGTGCTGCAGCAGTGGTGAAACGGCGGTGATTCATGGTTGGGCCAGCCAACCATGCATTGTGGTGCGCGTCATACACTTCTGTGCTGTCTCTGTTGACATTGGGCTGACCACCCCCCATTGCATATAGCTTGTTGTTCAGTGCCACTGCTGCTAGACTCCCACGCACAAACTCCATAGGTGCAACCTGCTCAGCACACATTGTCTGTACAGATAATGCTACACCCTTTACAGGCTTTCATGCCAGTTCAATGCAAGGGTACAATGTTGCGTGTATATGGCTCATGGTCTTGCAAGAGGTGCTGCGCCACGTCAACCACACAAAGCGTGTAGGCAATCATGCAAGTGTCTGCAAAGGGGAAGCACACACGTGCATGCACCAACATAGAATCACTTGTTGCACTCATGCGACATGTGTTTGCCCCTAGGGTCAGGTAAGTACAGTGCTGAATAAGTCTGTATGAAGTGTTGATTTCGCTGTCAGCATTCCAACATAAATGAAACATGGATGTTGCTTTGCATATGACTGTTCATGAGCTGCAGCTGCAAGACAGCTCATTGGCTCGCACAGTACACAGCAGACAAGTCTGATGCAGCCACACAGGGTCATGAACCTGGCCCAAAGTTCACAGGTGAGTAGCCACACAGGATCATAAGCCTGAAGACTCACAGCTCAGCACACTGCTATATGAAGGTATGAAGGTGAGCAGTCACCTCAACCCAAGTGCCTGTCTCTAGATTGCACATCATGACAGACTGCAGCCAGGAAGAGCCATTGCCGCCGCCCATGACAAACATCTGCCTGCCAATGGCTGCTGCGGCACCATACCCCCTCTCCAAGGGCATGGGCTCAGCAGTGACCCAGGAGCCCCTGGTGGGGGTGTACACCTCCACTGCATCTAGCCAGGCCGTTCCATCATTGCCGCCTGTCAGATACAGCTCTTGTCCCTCAAGTCCCTGCACAACACGCACAGCATTTCAGCCAGGCCCATGCAAGTCAAGAGACAAACACCACTCTTGAAACCCTTGAAGGAAGGGTGTACAGCTCCCATACATCTAGCCATGCTGGCCATTTGTTGCCACATATTGAGCACAGCTCCTGTCCTTGCAGACCAGTTGTCTGTTTGCCTGTGGACGATCACAAGTCCGGCTGTCGCATTGTGCATAGTGGCAGATCAAATAAAGATCAACAACTCTACAGAGCTATTGAGGTGTAACCAGGCAGAGGAAGAGGTATAAGCGCAAGCACAGACAGACACAGACAGCAGGCACATATACTGAACGCCCCGATGTTTTGATTCATGAAGAAATAGATGTCCATCAGAAAGAGTGACCCCCTGCTGTGCGGAATAACAAGCAGTGTGTGAAGCCAAGCAGCCCTACCTCAGGCCTATGACGCAATCAAACCAAACAGTCACAGCTGAGCAGGTGGTTTGTGGTACCTGTGTCATGTTCAAAGGCCCAGAGGTGGCAGCAGAGGGAAGGGGGGAGTCCCCATGCTGGGGCAGCACCCCATTAGGGGAAGTCCTGCCTTGTGGCATTCCATTGGGGCTGCCGTTTGATGTGGTCAGAAAGGCCATGTGCTGGCGTAAGCTGACTAGCTCGTCTGCCATTGCTGCTGCTCCCTCTCTCAGTTTTTGCTGCTCGGCCTACACACACAGACGTGACTCAAACCATACCTGCAGTAGCTGCTGATCATTGTTACTGTTGCTCAATATGCAAGCTGCATGACCAGTCATAGCTTCTGTTGATAACCATGTGCAGCTGATCCTTGATGACCAAACACAAGTGTGCCATGCATGTGTGCTTGAGGCCAATGGCAGAACTGCTGCAAATGCGCAAGCATGGGAAGACTTGGCACATCCACTTTTTGGTATACCTGCATTTGAGGTAAATGAGCTAGTTGAGCCTGGGCTGCAGTCAAGCTTCTCATCAAGCCAAGCCGCTCATCCTCTGCTTTCTGCAACGCCTCATTGGTGCAGCTGAAATGGCGGGAAATGGCCTCAGCAACGCTTGGCGGCAAACTCTGCAGAGCCTCTCTGAGCTGGAATAGCTCACTGGCACGCTGTTGGCTGGAGTCTGAAGCAGGGCTTGGGGGCCTGTCCCCAACTGCCCCTGGACCTGGCCCAGGTCCCTGCCCTGCCAACCCATTCATGGCTTGCTTGCCGTCTGACCTGTTGCTTGTGTGTGACTGTCTGTCCGTGTGGCTGTCTGTTTGTCTGGGTGCCGCCTGAGCGCTGCCTGACTGCCGGGTAGATGGATGAGAAGGGGCAGTTGATTGAGGGCTGAGGTGGGCGGCCTCTGCTTGACGGCCCTTTTTGGTGGGTGCATCATAAGCCCCATTGGCAAGGGCAGCAGGACCTGCTCTAACTTCCTCTTGTCCTCCGGAAATGCCATTGGCACTTTGAGGCCTACTTGTCAGATATACCAGAGTCTTGCTAGCAGCAACGCTGACAAAAGCTGTTGCAAGGAAGCTGTTGCAACTTAGTCAAAGAGCCAACACTGGTGTTCCTGATTCAGACATATGACGGAACTGGCTTATGTGGTGCCTGACTGCCCAGCAAGCCTTTTGGAAAAGCTGCTTTGTAGCAGCGGCTTTTTGCTGAGAGGAAACTAATAATCTCCCGTGCATTGCTTGACGAGGCCCAGACTCATACCTTCACATGCAGACATCCCTCTCTAGAACTGTAGCAGCACTGGACTGACCTGTTTTGTCTGTCGTGGGAGCTGGCAGGTTCCAAAGTGCGGCTGGCAGTGGCAGCAGCAGCAGAAGGTGGTGCTTCAGAGGCAGCTGGCAAGGGTGTTGGGGCTTTGACTGGGGGTGCGCCGGCAGCACGCACCCACGCACCACCGGCAGACTGAGCACTAGGGTCAAAGGCATCCCTGCGCTTCTTGCCTGGCACCTGCTGCCAGTCACTACCTAGAGCTGGGAAGATCTCCTGCAACAACAGCGCTGCTTGTCGCTATTGGGTGGGTCTGTGTGGAGCTGTCTCTGAAGCTGTAGGTGGTAGTCAGAGCTGAAGCAGCCTGTTCTGGCAAGAAGTACAGAGGTGCTTCTTGCTTGGCAGATGTTGACATTCACTGCCCAGTGCTGGTTAAAATCCTGCATTGTCGACTTGATATGTCACAATCTCAGTCTGCTTTCAATGAGCAGCATTGGGCAGTTTGATGTTGTGACATTGAGGTGAAAACTGGGCACATTGCCTGGCACTTGCTGCCAGTCGCTGCTGCACGCTGGTGCCACAATGACCTAAGATGTGACATGGCACCAGTGATGGGCAGTAAAGTTCATGCAGTTTGTGGATTTGCATCCACCCTGAGATTGCTAGTTGCAAGAGTACTTTTACACCACTTGCATGGCACATCCTCTGTGTATACAGCGACAAGGGTTTCATTGGACATGCTCACAGCGCTAGCTGCCACATAAACAAGGGGCCTAGCTCTTTGGCTGGCAAGCTTGGCCAGGTAGGTTGCCTTAACCAGGTAAGTTGCATCATGGTGATGCAGTCATGTAAAAACCCAAGTCTGCTTGCGCAGCCATGCTTCAGTACTTTGAGCAGTGACACACCTCGCTCGTGGATGCTTCACCTAGGCTGCTGGAAGCGCCAGTGCCAGCTGCTTTACTACTAGAGGCAGCAGCCTGAGAAACTGGACGTGTTGCGCCAGCTCCCAAGTTGACTCGAGCTGAGGCTGCATTGAACAAGCGGCATAGATTCTGAGCCTCACTCCTTTTCAGCTCAAAACACAGCCTTGAGCTTTGGCTTGTGTCTTGAGAGTAGCAATCCTTCAACAGAGGGCGGAACTCCCTGTGAATGATGTGGAAATGATGTCAAGGGTCCATGGCAAGAATGTCCACAGTCTGAACAGAGGAAAGTGTGAACATCAGACAAACCTTTCAGACAAAGAGGGACATTGATTGTACACCTCCACGCGCACTTGAGCTGGATATTGTGTGCGCTGATTTGGGAAAGTTGTCCACCCTGCATGAACATTAAGGCCCTTGGCTTTGGTCGAATGTTCAATATGGTCCATGCAGAGCTTTGCACTCTTGCATGAAGGTCAAGGGATGGTACGTGCCTCTGGGGTTGATCTCCAGATCTCCTTCACTGACTGCCTTAAAGATGCCGTGCATGGTGCGGTCACTGTAGTTGTACAGAAACACCGGCATCCTGCGAGATGATGAAAAGTCACGTTCACCGCTTAGTAATGATGCAGTGGTCAAATCTTGGCTGGCTTACCCGGGGACGATGTACTGCACATAGCATATATGTGGCCTAGGCAATCCAAATATGAGGCCGTTGACGCACTCATCGTATGTGTCATGACTGCAGCCTGCAGTTGCAAGCACATAGCTTGCACACACCCGTTGATAACACCTTCAAGCCCGGTGCATAGAAGTTTCAAACAAGGGAACCCTCACCAAAGATCACACCGCCGAGGTTTTCTCCTAAATTGCGCTGCCGCTCTACGAAACCGAGCTGTTGGGCGCCGGTATCTATGTCGTATGTTGACGTCTTTCGACCGGCACCCATGCTTCAAATGTCACAGTGTTCTGCAAACGCTGTACAAATACGGTCAGTTCACTCGATAAGTTTAAGTGGTGCAGCTGAAAAAGCCCAGTGACTACAACGATCAATGAGCGCTTCCTCGCAGAGCAGCACTGGCTATTCTTGAAGTGTCAAGGTCTGGGTGGACCTGCGCGCAGCCATATTGCCGCTCCTGTCCTGGCTTGCTCATGCATTGCAGAAGCTTACGGTACAGCACGTACAAGAATGTACCGTAACATCGCTTTTCATATGGCTCTGCTGGTTTGACCTGACTGAGTCCGACAGACCTGTGACAGCAGCCGTATTGTGGAGCTTCATTCTCGTTACAGACCACAGCAGGATGCCAAAGCCGGCGGAATTGGAGGCGCAATTGGCCCAGCAACTGCGGTCGGTGCAAGCGCAAGCGGCACAACTGGTTGGAGCCGTGAACAAGGGTACGTAGCGCAACGTGGTGTTCACCAGGGTTGCATGGCGGCATTTCTCACATTAATGCACTTCACGACCTGCAATCACGGATGTTAGACCACAGACTGTCTTCAGCAACTGTTGCAATGGTACCAGCTAGCTGCCTGGACTGACAGACATACTTAAGTGCAGATGGCACCGGACCCACCGCAGAGCAGCAGAGTCAGCTGCAAAGATTAATGCAATCCTTGAAGCAGATCGAGGAGCAGCAGAAGGAACTGCAGGCAGCAATCCAAACAGCCAAGGCTGAAAAGGAGGAGATGCTGGAGCGAGACAGGGACTTCTATGACCCCAAAGCAAAGGACCGTCCCCCACCCAAGATTGAGATGATGCCTGTGTGCACAAGAACTGTGCACTCTTGCATTAATCATGCACTTGCTATTGTTGTGAAGTGGACGGGGTCACATCATGCATACAACTCGGTTTGCAGGAGCTGAGAGACAACAACACAATACAGTTGGATGAGGATGACATGGCAAGACGCAAGGATGATGCTCATAAGGCCCGGAAGAAGTTCATTCCCTCAGGAGGGTTGGCTGGATTTAGAGTTGCCTCAGACCTTGCCAAAATGGATTTTGGAGCCGCAGAGGAGTCTGATTGAATCATCCTATGAGACAAGCTCTGTGTGCAACCCTCCCCAAACGTGCAAGCTCATCTGTTCCTGCTGTTCTTTGCTTAGCATACAAAAGGAAACCCAATGCATCTCTGCACAATGTATGAGCAAGTTGAGCTTGTGACACCTTCCAGTCAGTAGCATGTTTGAGCGCTGCCTTGCTTTATACTTTGAGCAGGTTTGTCAGCAGTTCATGATGGAAAATCAGCTGTCAATCAACCCTGAAACACTGCTTTACCCTGAGCTGACAGCTTAAAGCGTGCATCCAGAACCAGGCAGGCAGGAATGATGACATCACGGTAGTAGGCTGAACATTGATACCCAACACGCTGTGGGATATAGGAGGCAAACAAGCCCCATTTATCGCCAACCCCATACTTCTTGGCTGTTTCTAGAAACAGTTTGTGCTCGTCTTCAGACCAGTCCCCATACGCCTGGGACATGGCAGACTCCAGCTCAACCTCACCTCATTGTAGGGTGGACCAGCACAAGAGTATGCATGATGCAATGACGCCCTGCTGCTACAACGCTCTGATGGGGTGCGTGTGCATTGGTTTCCACAGCAAACATGCAAAGAACATACTAAGTCGGTAATACTATTACCAAATACATTCACTTCCTGCAGGATGTTTGCATAGGCAGCGCAACCTGCAAATTGATCATGCGTAGGTGCAGTCCGACGGTTTGCATATTCTGCATGAGCAGCATGTAAAATTGTTGTGCTGTAGCAGAGCTACCTGCACTTCATCAGGCGCCACGTTCCTATAGAAGAAAGTGTTTGGGTTCTGTCTAAGCTGGGTAGCAGAGAAGGCTCGAGCATTGCTCCACCCTTGAGCCTTCAAGCTGGCTGGAATAGCTGCAGCAGCATCGCAACACAACTCTAGCGATTGCTGGATTGCCCGGAGCTAGCATGTGCAGCACAAATGCCTGGTCAAGTGGGTGCTTAATTGCACTGAGAGTCCTGCCTACACTGATGGAACAAAAGTATTTGCTGGGTTGGATGATGACCCAGCATGGCTGGAAATCACAAATAAGACTGTCGGCTGTGGGCCAACCTGATTTGTCAATCTTGAAACGGAACTTGCCACCACCATTTTGCTTCCAGGCATCTGATGCATTGTCTGCAATCCACCATTGTTGGCAAACAGCAGCATTGACCCACCTGCAGCAGCTGACACGCTTATAGCTGCTCAGCTAGGAACCGCAATGATGCACATGCCTGGTATGCCGCAGAAAGAAGAAAAGAAAATACTACACCTTTCGGCGTCAATTTAATGAGAAACCAAGTATTATACCGGGCTGCCCAGGTCCGCATAACAGCATCTGTGGCGAGTCCATGAAATTCCACTTGAATGGAGAGCGCAAGGCCATGACACAGGCATTCATGACGGTTACTGTATGTATTCTGCACTGCTACATGGAAGCTACTTTTTGCGTACCCAGTGAAATGACCATCTGATGCAATACTGTCAGCCTGCATGCCTGTGTACTGCATATACTCCTGTTGAGTCATCATGTCTCGTCCACCTGCAGGAAGCAGATCACACTCAATAGCTTGCTGCATGACAGACTGTCACTGTGCTCGTTCAAACTTGCATACGGTCCGCTGACTTTCCCTGGCAGTCTTGCTTGCACAAGCATGTCTTTATGGCACTGATGGCATTTTGCATGCATCATTGTGCATGCCAGGAATGATGGAAACGGGAATGATTGTAGAGTTTGCCAGAAAATATAGTGCAAGTCAGCCAGACAAAGAATGCTCACCCATGTTCACACAAATGGTTTGTTTACATGCTACCGTGCAAAGCCATTGACAGCACTTAGGCAGTTAATGCAGGCAACAAGGGGATCATCTTCCTGTATGATCTCACTTGGGCCCGGTTCTTCTGGTTGCACGTTGTCTGCAGCATCTGCTGCGCCTGCAGTCGAAGGCTGTGGCGAATCCACTGCAATGCCTCTCACTCTGGCTGAGGTTCTGATAGCCGGTCGCCTCTGTGCTGGGGCTTTGCTGCGTCGCTGCTGGCTCTTGCTGGTATGAATGGCAGAAGTGAGTGGCTCTTGCAGGTCAATTAGTCTTTGCTGCACAGCCAGCTGTTGCAGCTTGGCAGCATTGCGCTGCATTCGTTCGAGGCGCTGCAAACAGTGCATCAGTTCCTTGGCCGTTTGCTTGTCGCAATACAATAACAGCATTGACGTGCAACCAGCCGACAAGCTAATTGTGTCAGAAGCAACAATCACAGGAGTGTGCATGCAAATTGGCTGCTACCTCTTGCTCATACTGATTCACTGACTGTGGTGCAGGTGCAGCAGATGTGACATCCAGAAGCAGCCCATTTGGGACAACTTTCCCTGCAGGCAGCGCAAAGGTTGTCAGAGCTTGATATCACGTGCTGTTCCCCCTGCTGTCTGAGCACAAGCTGGTTGCTGGCAAGGTATACAGTATCACAGCTGGGTCAGCAACCGGCACGTGAACGCGCGAAGTCACCTGACTTCTGCTTTGCATCTGTGGCCGTGCCTGTTGAAGTCCGCTTGCACACGCCTTGTAGCGGGACGTGCAGCAAAGGCGATCTGGGCATGGTTGAGAGATCAGTCTTCTCAGTACAGGGGCTCCGCAGACGAGGAATCACAGCGCAGGCGAGCAAGAGAGCAGGGTGTCTGAATGTGTTAGATCAGTTGCCTGGCGGTTTGTCCCGTTGTGGAGTACACAGTGCAGTGCTTAGTCACTGACCAATGGTCAGCCTGGCTGTCGAGCGTTCGAAATTCGTATGCGCAGACAAGCTTGAGCCAGGCAGTGGTGGATAGAGAGCCCAGATCACACATCTTCGTTGCAAGGGAATGTGTGTACGCCACTCAGAAGATGCATGTGTCTTGAAGTTGATATTTACACAATCAATAGGCAGACAGGGCATGCCCACGAGGCATGACATCCATCAACAGTATCAGAGCGGTAGGCATTGCTATATTTAATAGCAGGACAAGGCCTGATCACAGCAGTGCAGCAGAAAGTCCATCATCTCATGACCTGCTTGGCTCACACAAAAGATGATGACAGCATCATGGTGAGCAAAAACATGACATTGCCTACCATGGTTGTCTAGCACAGCTGTGACATCTCAAATTGTTTTGAGTTGCCAAATGCCTCCCCTGCTGAACGGAAAAACAGCAGCAAAGTACCTCAGCTCCAGTTGATTACAGTGCCCATTTTAAATCCGCGCCGGCGTAAAACACCTCAGAGTGTCACCTGTGCATGTGCTGCAGACTTGCAGCCAAAAGAAAACCAGTCGAGGGATTGCTTACGCTGACAGGCCATACTTTGCAAAAGCCTTGCTTGCTCTTTTGCCAAGACCACCATAAGCCAAAGAATATGCAGTGCCCACAAACGTGGCCCCTGCAATTGTGTTGCCGATGGTGACAGGGATCAAATTGTTGACCAGGAATTCATATGTTGTGACGTTGGCTCCCAGGCTCATGCCACATGGGATCATGAACATATTGGCCACGCAATGCTCCAACCCCATTGAAACAAAGGCTGAAATGGGTAGCCAGACACCGATGGCTTTTCCTCCTAGAGTGTTTGCTGCATTGGCTTGCCAGACTGCTATGCACACTAGCCAGTTGCACAACATGCCTCGAGTCATCGCCTGCAAGACAGCAGACAAACAATGAAGACATAGCAACCTCCTGCACCAGGAATGGCTTCAGACAGCTTTTCAAGACAAATCTGTGCAAAAGTCACTCAAAATTGCAATGTAGTTGCTTGAGAAAACAGAGCTGCCATGCTTAACAGTTGCTTACGATATGACAGCACGTGCATTATCTGCAACACAGGTATGGTGGCGCCTGAACATTACAGGACCATTGACCACTGCTCCCTGACACACAACCCAATTGTGTCTTGGCTGCGGCGTGCCTGTAAACAGGTATGCCAACACCCATACTCTGCAACAACACAATGCTCCCTGACTGCTGCTCCTCAAGAAGCAATGCAATCAAGGCAGGGAGTGTCTGTGTGTCACCTGTAGCCAGGTGTGGTGGCATTTGTACTCTGCAATGGCACATGGGCCCACGGCTGCTGCCTCATTGAAGGCACCAGAAGAGGCCACAAGCCCTACTAGGGCTAAAGCACCCACAAAGTTGCCGCCATAGGAGATCATCCAATTGCGTGCTAACTGCAACAGCAATCACTATATTTAGTACTTAGGGTTTAGTTGTCATGGTGATTGCCTGTGGTAGTGTATCAAGGATTTGCTGCAGTGATACCACACTGTCACAAGCTCAAAACAAATATATTGACATAATCATTGCACCGCCAGGCAGGCAGGCAGGCTGACAGACAGCATGAGATGACTTGGCTATTTCTGTTTGCAAAGCTGCTGCCTGGAGGATTGTAGCAGCTTTAAGTTGCTGGAGAAGAAGCAGGACAAGAATAGTGCTTTGAGCAACAGGGTTGCTGTCGTGCAGATCGCAAGTCATTGCAAGCTTTGATCTGTCTAGGGACATCGCTATGCATCTCATGTGGAGCCACAACAGTTCAGTGCTTTGCTATCATGAGGTGGTTGTGACCTGCAGCCAAAGCCAACTGCATGAAAACAGTTGGGTACCAAGCAGGTGTCATTACCTGCTGCAAACTTGCTTTCTTCTCATAGTATGCCACAGGCATCAGAGCAGTGTTGCTGGTGTACAGTTCAGCACCACATACCAAAACCTGCAACGGCAGTCAATTGATGGCAATGGTTGGCAATTGCCCCTCAGCAGACACAGGCGCCATCATCATGTACAGCTGTGCCCAAATTTGTCAGCGAGACAAGTGCAGACAGGTAGCCACAACTTGGATGTTGTCACACATGTCTGACAAGCATTTCTGGACGCAGGCAGTTGATACTGATGGATTGCAATGAGGCTTTTGCTGATGAGTGGCCAGCTGGTACCATAGCAGCAGGGACGAACAGGTGTTCCCTGTTCTGCAGCAACAGTCTGTCTGATTGACACAATTTGTTTGACAAGCTCTTGCTCACCATGACAAGGCCTGCTGGCAGTCCAACTGCTCCATACAAGAACTTCTGTAGACCAGGATTGCTGATGGCCATCTCCTGCAGATTAGCTCCCACCGTGAAGGCCAAAAATGATCCAAAGCCCACATACACACCTGCAAAAGGCAGTGCAGCCCATGCTCTAATGTAGCTTTTAAAATGGTTGAACTTTATGGTGAATCTTGCCGAATACTGGCCCAAGCTGCACATACTTTTGCACATTGTAGAACCTCTTCAGCAGGTGCATGAGCGTGTGGCTGCAAATTGAGGCTGTTGCTGCAACAATCTTACACGTACAACATGCACAACTATGCTGCACAGCTGTACCTGCTAGGTTGGCAAGCAGGAAGGTCTTCCATGGCTGGTACGCTACCTTGGCTGCTCCTGTCTCAACAGCCTGTTACACATCACATCAACCATTTACACCATGTCATGACAACACCATTGCCTTTGAACACACATCACAGCTTCAGATCACGCAGTATGACATGCTGCAGATGGAGCATCTCAGGATCCAGCAACGATTTATGCGGGAAACAAATAAAATCTTTAGATGCCACTCTCACCTTGTCATATGCAAGTTGTGGAGACAGCACGCCAGAGATGTTCACTGGATTGTTTGGCGACCCAAGAGTCGGTGTTTGGGGGCTACCAGGCAAAGGGCTGCTACTTGCAATACCCTGTGGTGCTGCTGTTGTCACAGATGCGTCTGAGGCTGCTGGCTGCTGCTGCTGCTGTTGTTGATGGTGCTGAGTGTGAAAGTGATGCCTGTGCTGTCCATGACGCTGTGCAGCATCATCATCTGCACATTTCCAGCATTGCAGTGCTCGTGTCCATGTCAGCAAGAGTCGGGGCACTGTTGGCTAGGAGAGGGGGCGATATGGGAAGGAAAGAAGCTGTAGCTTGATGATTTCACCTTGGCTGTTGGTCCAGAGGCCAGCTTGCTGTACATGAAATGGAGCCAGGTTGACAGAAGATTTGCGTCTGCCATGTGCTCCACGTTCATTACCTGCATGATGTTGTAATTTCGTTGGGTCTGACAAGAGCACTTTTGCGTCTCTTAATAACTGTGTTCTTACATGCAATGCCACTGCTGGAACCTGTCTGCAGACCGGTAGGCGCAGATGCGAAAGTGTGCATGTATCCCCAAGCGCATGCATGGGATCTGGTCGCCGTCACGCTTGACAACTGCGCAGGTCGCAAGAGATCCGTGGACGCAAGCTTTATAGAGGAGCATTGTTCATGAGCTGTCAAAAGCCCTGCGGGAAGCCTTGAGGCTGCTCTGAGCAAAGAGGTAACGGCTCTCATGGTCGGCAGCCCTTTGTCGGATGTAGCACCCCGGTTCGAGCCAGACCGCGAGGTGCATACAACACAAAGCAGCTGCTATGCATGTCAATATCAAGGCTTTAAGCACATGCCGCGTCGCGCACGATCCCGCACATCAGTAAAGATGACTGAGCAGACGAGTTTGCAAGTTTGACCGAATGTCTAGCTGGCATTCACAACTGTGTGAACGGTTGACCACCCC
>JAABUP010004197.1_pt1 | contig 23966 bp, 21 predicted proteins | sample 5559201 | NCBI WGS metagenome assembly JAABUP01 (sample SAMN10711887, study PRJNA513373) | rock metagenome | isolation source: Antarctica rocks | place: Antarctica
GAACAAGTCAGGGCGTGGGCCAGCCTAGATCGTACCGATAAACCGGCCGGGATTCAGCACCCCCGCGGGATCGAGCGCGGCCTTGACCCGCTCGGCGATCGGCCAGTCGGGTCGAGGATAGCCCCAGACCCGGAGCCGGTCCTTCCAGGCGGTCGGGCACCGGGGGAGGACCAGGCTCCCCCCGACCCGGGCGGCCTCGGCCCGGAGGCGGTCGACCTCGGGCCCGAGGGTGTCGAGTCCGGGCTCGTCGATCGCATGAGCCCGGACGATCCCGTTCCCGGCGTGCGACTGGACCTCCCACCGGGCGGAGTCGATTCCCTGGAGGAATTCGGGGACGGCCGAGGGTTTCAGGTTGGCCGAGAAGGTCAGCGGGCCGTCGATGGCGGCCTGCGAATCAACCAGGGCCGCCCAGAGCGGGCCGGAGTCCTCCCCCTGGCGGATCACCAGGTCGGTCCGGCCCAGCTCGATCATCAGGCGGTCGAGCTGCCAGGCGACCGAAGCGGCGTTGTCCTCGAAGCCGACGGCGAGGACCCACTCCTCGACCGGGAGTCCCCCCGCCCGGCCGACCCGCCGGGCCGCCGGGGCGTTGAGCAACTCGATGGCGACGGGCCGGGTCCCCGAGGTGTTGAGCCGCTCGACGGCCTGGGCGGCGTCGGCGAGCCGGCGGAACCGGACCCAGGCCAGCGCCGAGGCTTCGGGGAGGGGGCGGACCTTGAGGGTCAGCTCGGCGATGATCCCGAGCGTCCCCATCGACCCGGTCAGGAGCTTGGGGAGGTCGTAGCCGGCGACGTTCTTGACGACCCGGCCGCCCCCCTTGATCGACCCGCCCGAGGCGTCCACGAACCGGACGCCGATGACCTGGTCGCGCGGCCGGCCCTGGCCGAACCGGCGGGGGCCGGAGGTCGCCGTCGCGAAGATCCCGCCGAGGGTCGCGCGGTCGGCCTCGGGGGCCTCGACGCAGAGCCGCTGCCCCTCGGCCGCCAGGGTCGACCGGAGGGTCGCCAGGGTGATCCCGGCCTCGACCGTGATCGTCATGTCGGCGACCGGATAATCGACCACCCGGCCCAGCCCCCGGAGGTCGATCGCCACGCCGGGGCGGCGGGGGATCCCGCCGTAGTCGAGGGCCGTCGATCCGCCCTGGGGGTAGAGGGCGTGCCCCTCGGCGGTCCGCCGGGCGACGGTCTCGGCGAGTTCCTCGGGGGTCCCGGGGCGGTCGGTGGCCGATGCGAACCGGCCGTCGCCGAGGGTTCCTCCGGCCGGTGTCTCGGGCCAGTCCACGATGGGGTCGCTCCGGAAGTCAGGCGTTGGCGGGATAATAGCGGATGTCCTCGCCGGACAGGACGCGGTCGACCGCCTCCTGGACGACCCGGATGAGGTCCACCGTCGCGGCATCGAGCGAGCCCGGCCAGGCGTCGGTATGCAGGATCTGGCCCTCGAAGGCCAGCCGATGCAGGGCGTAGGCGACCTGCCGGTCAATCGACCGGGCGACCCGGTACTCGACCTCCAGGGCATTCAGCGCCTGGAGCAACTCGGCCGAGGCCGGCTCCGGGACGGCCTGCCCCCTCCGGAGCGAGGCGAGGAAGGCCGAGGGGTCTTCGGTCCCGGCCGCGGCGTGGCGGAGGACCACGAGCGCGGCCGGGCTGGGTCCTTCGGGCATGGCGTCCGCCTGGGGGCCTGGGTCGGGAATCTCGGACCGGTGAACCGTCGGGTTGTGGTCGCGGGGGGCGACCAAGGCGCTCCACTCGGCCAGGTATTCGGGGTCCTCGGTGATGTCGTGGAAGCCCTTGAGCGTCCCGCCCCGGGCCTCCGCCTCGGCGACCCGATCGCGGCTCCGGACGTCCTCGATCGCGTCGCGGAGGAGCCCCGCGCAATACTCCTGGACCGTGGCGACGCCCGCCTGGCTCGCCTGCTGCTCGGCCCAGTCGAGCACGAACGCCGGGAGATAGAGCGTCAGCCGCTGCTCGTCCAGGTTCGCGTCGGCCGGCTTGCTCTGGCCGAGCCGGAACGAGCCGTTGGGCCTCCGCCAGAGGTTCCGGGGTCGCTTGGCCAAGGTCTTCGCCCCCTCGGGCCGATCGAGACGACGGAGGCCCCGCCGCGCACGGCTCCAAGATTACCCGAGCCGGCCGCCCGGCACCAGATCGGTGCGGGCAGGGACAATTGTCATTGATGGGGCCCGCCGGCCCCGATAGCCTGGACCGGAGGTTAAACACTCCACCGAGGGTCAACGGATGGGCGGCACGACGGAATCCCGGGCCGGCGTCGGGCCGATCCGGCGGTGGCGGGACATTGGCCCTCGCCGGAGGTTCGGCCTGATCCTCCTGGCGGCGGGACTCTCGGCCTTCGGGACGCTCCGGCTGGCCGATTGGTGGACGTCCTGGCCGAGCCGGGCCGTGCTCTGGACCAAGGGCGACCATTACCCGCTTGCCTTCTCGGCCGATGGCACGATCCTGGCCACCCGGCGGGCCGAGTCCGAGCAGATCGTCCTTTGGGATCCGAAGGATGGTCGGGAACGGGCCACATGGGCGGAAGTGAAGGGCGGGTTCAACTTCTCGGGGGCGTTCTCGCCGGACGGGCGGACCTACGCCTCGCCGTGGTTCAGCCGGCGGTCGGGCAAGAACTTCTCGGTCAAGCTGATCGAAGTGGCGACGGGCCGGATCCGGGCCTCGGTCGCCTCGCCGCACGGCGGGTTCCTCGGGCTCCGGTTCCGCGACGGGGGGGCGACGCTCCGCCTCCTGGCGGCCGACCCGAAGGCCCGGACGGCGGTGGACGTCGAGGTCGCCACCGGCCGGGTCGTCGCGAGCCGCCCGATCTCGGAAACGTCCCGGATGAATTTCCTGGGATCCTCGGCCTTGTCGGAGGACGGGAGCTTGCTGGCCATGGCCGGCCCGACCGCGTCGGGACCCTCGATGTCGCTCGTGGTCTGGGACGTGGACCGAGACCGCGAGGCGTTCTCCTTGCCCGGGACCTCCGGCGGCCCGATGCCGACCCGGGTCGCGTTCTCGCCCGACGGGAAGGCGCTGGCGGTCGGACTCGACGACGGCTCGATCGCCCTCTGGGACCTGGCGACCCGTCGCCTCCGATGGTCGGTCAAGGCCCACTCGCGGGGGTGGGATTCGGTCAATCTGGCCTTCTCGCCGGAGGGGAAGACCCTGGCCTCGACCGGCCGGTTCGGCAAGCTTGTGCTCTCGTTCGATCTGGTGAGGGTCGTCCTGGCGCAGGTCTTCTCGGACCCCGACCGGGCGGAGCCGGTGGAGTTGATCCTGCTGGACCAGGCCGACGGCCGGCGGCTCCGATCCTCGAAGCGGGACGGCATCGCCGTCTTCTCGCCGGACGGTCGGACCCTGGCGACGAGCCACGACGACGGTTCCGTCCGGCTCCGCGACATCCCGACCCCGCCCTGAGCTTCAGGCCGACGCCCTGTGTCCGGGGCTCTTTCTTTCGATACAGCCAACGCCGCCGGGGATCATCTTGCCGGGGCTGCATGCGTCGTCGGGGTTGAAGGCGTTCCGGAGGGCGACCATCGCGGCGAGGTCGGCGGGCGAGAAAAGCTTGGGCATGAACGACATCTTCTCGACGCCGATTCCGTGCTCGCCGGAGACGCTCCCCCCCACGTTGATGCACTCGTCGAGGATCTCGTGGCTGGCCTCCAGGACCCTCCGGACCTGGTCGGGGTCGCGCTCGTCGAACAGGAGGATCGGGTGGATGTTGCCGTCGCCGGCGTGGAAGACGTTGGCGATCCGGAGATGATACCGCTCGCCCACGGCCATGATGAACCGGAGGATGTGCGGGAGCTTGGTCCGGGGGACCACGCCGTCCTGGGTGCAGAAGGTCGGGCTGAGCCGGCCGATGGCGCCGAAGGCGGATTTCCGGCTCTTCCAGATCGCCACGTACTCGGGCTCCTTCCGGGTCCGCCAGGTGATCGCCCGGGCGACCGAGCCGCCCCGCGAGCGGACGATCGCGGCGATGGCCTCGGCCTCGCGCTCCAGCCCGGCCTCCACGCCGTCGGTCTCGATCAGGAGGACGGCGCCGGCCTCGATGGGGAAGCCGAAGCTGAAGGCGGCCTCGACCGCCCGGATCATCGGGTTGTCCAGCATCTCCAGGGCCGCCGGGACGATCCCCTCGGCGATGATCCCGCTGACGGCCTCGGTGGCCTGCTCGACGGTCTCGAAGACGCCGAGGAAGGTCCGGCCCGCCTCGGGGTCGCGGGTCAGGCCGACGATCACCTTGGTCACGACGCCGAAGGTCCCTTCGTGGCCGACGACCAGGCCGGTCAGGTCGTAGCCGGGGTGGTCTTCCTCGGGGCCGCCGGTCTCGACCACGGTGCCATCGGGCAGGACGATCTCCAGGCCCCGGACGTGGTTGACCGTCACCCCGTACTTGAGGGTGTGCGGCCCGCCGGAGTTGGTGGCCACGTTCCCGCCGATGGTGCAGGCCCCCTGGCTCGACGGGTCGGGGGCGTAGTGGAACCCCTTGCCGGTCAGCTCTCGGGTCAGCCAGACGTTGACCACGCCGGGCTCGACGATGGCGTAGCGGTCGCGGGTGTTGACCTCCAGGATCCGCTTCATCCGGGTCAGCGCGATCATCACCCCGCCGCCGACGGCCAGGGTCCCGCCGGCCAGGCTGGTCCCCGCCCCCCGGGGGACGAACGGGACGCCGTGCTTCCGGCAGGCCCGGACCACCCCGACCACCTCCTCGGTCGAGGTCGGGAAGACGACCACGTCGGGCGCGTTCTTCTCGATCACGAAGCCGTCGCACTCGTAGACCAGGAGCTCGTCGCGATGCCCGAGGAGATCCTCGGGGCCGACGACGCTCGACAGGTCGGCCAGGAGCCGCGAGGGAAGCGGGGTGGTCGCGGGCATGGGGGCGCCTCGGGCTTTGGGGATCTCGCTCCGGCGGGGATCGTCCCAGAATAGCAGACGGGGCTACTCGGCCGCGATGGCTCCCCGGGCGATCCGGGCGGGGCCGACCGGCCGACCCCGGGGGACGAACTCCAGGACGGCCAGGTGGTCCTCGAACGTGACGCCGCTGGGCGCGACCCCCACGTTGGCCCGGAACGTCTCGGTCCGGACCAGCCGATAGTGGCGGTTCATCCCGGCCATCCAGCGCTCGAAGAGGGGAGAGTCGGCCGGGACGCCGTCGTTGAGGACGCACCGGAGGGGGTGCGAGCCGGTGAGCCTGGACCAGTCGAGCCCCCGCCGATCGCGGTAGATCGCCCGGGCGCAGAGGTAGTCGGAGAGCCGGCCGTAGTGGCTGGGGGTCCCCTGGAAGTCGAGGCCGAGGTCGACGTGGGCGCAGGCCAACTCGGCGTCTCGACCGGCCTCGGACCAGAACCACCGGGCAAACTCGCGGGCCCGGAGGTCGTGGGGGGTCTTGGCCGGCATGAGCACGTCGGCCCCGAACTCGCCGAGCCCAAGGATCCCGAGCCCGGCCGCGACGGCGACCGTCGCCCGCCGGTACGAGCCCGGCCGGCGGAGCCGCCCCAGGAGCACGCCGCCCCCGAGCCCGGCCGTCAGGCACGTCATCGGTCCGGCGAACTGCATGATCCGAGCGTTGTCGCCGTACGGGTAGCGATGGGCCGCCGCCGCCGCCAGGGCCAGGCCGAGCGGGGCGATCAGGAGCCCGACGATCGCCCCCCCGCCCCGCTGCCGGAAGGCCAGGACGCCCGCGACCACCGCCGCGATCGTCAGGCCGCTCGCCCCCCACGACCCGCCGACCGGGTAGGCGAACAGGTAGCCCGAATGGGCCCGGACCAGCCAGAGGGCGAGCCGGGCCGGCTCGCCGATCGGCGGGAAGAACGGGGCCCAGTAGTTGGCCATGAAGTCGCCGACGTGCGCCCCGGCCGAGGCCGCCAGGACCGCCCCGAACGAGGCGACCATCGAGACCAGGAACGCCGCGTAAGCCCCGGCCACATCCGATCGTCGGGCCCGGACGACCTCCGGGGCCATCGCCAGCGCGATCCCCCCGCCCACGAACGCCGAGGGGTACGACAGGCCCATTGCCGCTGGGATCGCCGCCGCCAGCGCCCAGAGCCACCGGGAACGCCGGGGGTCCCGCCACCACTCGATCGCCATCGCCACCAGCCCCAGGCTCACCAGGAAGTCCGAGCCGTACGGCTTCGCCTCCCCGCCGTGCCGGATCGGGTTGGTCGAGACGGCCAGGATCGCCACCGCGAGGACCAGCGGGAAGCCCCGGATCAGCCGGGCCGCCGCGTGCCGGAACAGGAACATCCCGGCCACCGCGCAGGCCGTCGGGAACGCCCGGAGCGACCACTCCGAGAATCCCAGGGCCTTCACCGCCGTCAACTCGACCCAGAGGAAAAGGACCGGCGCGACCTGCTGGAAGTCGAGCGGCCCGAGGAGCCCGAGGTAGCCCCGATCCAGGTAATTCGCCGCCAGCGCGCTCTCGTCGCCCCAGAGCGGATGCCCCAGGAGGAAGCGGGTCAGCCGGAGGAACACCCCGAGCCCGACGAAAGCCCAGGTTGCCGACGCCACGGCCGAGGCCGACCACCGCTCGGCCTGGGACCCGGGGCCGACCTCGATCGGCCCGCGCCAAGGGGGATCCGGGACGATCGGCCTCGGCCTGGTGGCCCGGGTCGGAGCCGTCGCCGGGACCATCAACGACCCCCGGGGGGCGGGAACTCGAACGCCTCGATCGACTCGCCCAGCGTGAGCGGCCAGGCGTGAACGCGGGGGATCCCCAGGCGAAGGCCCAGGTCCATCTTCAGCCGGGAAAGCCGCCCCTCGTCGAACCCCGGACAGCCGCTCCGGTGGACGATCAACCAGGTCCGGCCCTCGGGCGGTTCCAGGGACTCTCCCGCCGGGGGCATCCATCGGACCGGGACGGGGGCCCTGGCCAGGACGTTGTACCGGACCTCCGCCATCTGCTGGAGCCAGTGCTCCAGCATCAGCTTCTTCGAAGGTGGCAGCTCCGCCAGCCCGTCGAAGCCGACCCAGCAGTCGCCCGGACGCGTCAGGGCGGCCAGCTCGACCACGGCCCGGCGGTTCTCGCGGTCCTCGAAGTTCTTGTACGGCCAGGCGACGTTGACCACCGAGGCCAGGGCCATCATCGCCACCAGCGACGCCACCGCCAGCCGGTAGAACCGGGGCCGACGCCCCCCCCTCAGCCGCCGGATCAGCGCGACCGCCCCCACGCCGGCCAGCAGGCAGAAGGCCGGGGCCATGTACAGCGAGACCCGGGCGCTGGTCCCGTAGGGGTAGCGGTGGAGGGCCGAGGCCAGGAAGGTCGGGACCAGCGGGGCCAGGAGCAGGGCCAGCAAGGCGGGCCGGTTCTTCCGGAGGGCCAGGCAGCCCGCCAGGACCAGCGCGGCCGTCCCGGAGCTGGCGAAGTTGTTCCCGCCGTTGGGGTAGGCCAGCATGTTCCCGGTATGGACGTCGAGCAGCCAGTACGGGAGCCGCCAGGGCTCGGCCAGCGGCGGGAAGGCATTCCGCCAGGTCTCCAGCTCGGCGTAGAGCGGCGTGAACCGCGCCTGCGGCCGGGCCGCCCAGTGATAGGAGGCCAGCCAGCTCGCCGAGGTCGCCAGCCCGAAGGCCGCGTACAGGGCGATCCCCCGCCGGCTCGGGCCCGAGGCGACCCGGACGCCCAGGGCTATCCCCAGGCCCGACGCGACCAGGACCATCGGGTACGAGAACCATACCCCCGCCGCGACCAGGGCCCCCAACGCCAGCCACCGGCGGGCCGACTCGCGATCGAGCCAGATCGACCAGGCCAACCCGGTCGCCGCCATCGAGAGCAGGAGGTCCGTCGCGTACGGCTTGACCTCGGTCGCGTGCCGGACCGGGTAGAACGACGCCGCGAAGATCCCGACCGCCACCAGCGCCGAGCGGCGGTCGACCAGCCGCCGGGCCAGCCGGTCGAACAGCAGGAGCGAGGCGATCCCCGACAGGAACGGGATCAGCCGGAGGGCCCACTCCGACGCCCCCAGCCGCCGGACCACCGCCAGCTCGGCCCAGAGGAAGCCGACCGGGGCGATCTGGTAGTACTCGAGCGGCCCGAGGAGCCCGGCGAAGTCGCGGGTCAGCAGGCTCACGGCCAGGAACGCCTCGTCCCCCCAGAGCGGCGGGCAGGCCGCGTACCGGGCGACCCGCCAGGCCACCCCGAGCCCGATCAGGGCCAGGGTGGTCCGGGCCAGCGTCCGGGCCCGGCCCGATCGGCCCGAGGCGTGGAATTCCCCGGAGACGGCCGGGCCATAGGCCCGCGACGGGCGGCTCCAGCGACGGCCCATCCCGGTCCGGGCCGATCCTTCGGCGGGTCGATCCATCGGCGAAGTCCCTGCTCCCTCGTCCCCGAGTCCCGGTCGCGAGGGCTCCGACGTCCCCGGCCGACCGCCCGGCGATCATAGCGATCGGCCCGGAGTTGTCGAGGCGACTCGGCCAGCCGCCCGGATCCGGGATCGGACTTTCCCGCCCGCATGTAAGGTCCGTCGGCCTCGACCCGTATTTTTGAGGCATCCAGGTCGATCCCGATCCGACCGACGAGACGCCAGGGATGGCGTCGGGCAATCCAGGGGCGGGAACCTCCGTCGGCCGTGGCCCGCGGCCGACCCGCCGACCCTCAACCAAGGAAGGTTGCGGCCCTCATGAGGACTCTGATCAATGTCTGCGGGGCGAGCTTCTCGGGGACCACGATGCTCGACCTGATGCTCGGCAACGCCGACGACGCCGCCTCCTGCGGCGAGGTCGGGGCCTGGTACCGGCCCAGGCGGCACGACCGGGTCGCCCTGAGCTGCCCCTGCGGGTCCGACCCCTGCCCGCGCTGGGGGCCGATCGCGGGGATCCCCGAGGCCCGGTTCCACCGCGAGGCGTTCGACCGTTGGGGCGTCCGCCACCTCGTCGACTCGACCAAGCGGCTGTCCTGGGTGGTCGACGCCAATCGGTGGGCCGCCGCCGCGGGCGTCCGGGTGGTCAACCTCCTGATCTGGAAGGACCCGGGCACCCACGCCTATTCGCACTGGAAGCGGGGAACCCCGATCCCCGAGGCCCGCCGCCGGTTCGTCCGCTATCACGACCGCTTTGTCAACCTCGGGCTCCCCTTCGCCTCGGTCCGCTACGACGACTTCGTCCGGGCCCCCGCGGCGCACCTGGTGAGGCTCTGCCGGGTGGCCGACCTGCCCTACTTCGACGGCAAGGAGCGGTTCTGGTCGAGGCCGCATCACAACCTCTTCGGCAACCCGGGGACGCGCGACCAGCTCGGCCGGACCTCCGGCGCGATCCGACCGGTCGGGCCGTTCCCGCCGGAGTTCGCCCGGGACCTCGCCGCCTTCGAGGCGAGCCGGGGACCCGACTGGCGGATCCACCACATCCTCAAGTCGATCCGCCGTCGCGAGGTCACCCGGTTGGAGGCGCCATCTTCCGAACCGACCCACGGCAAGCCCGGCGCCGTGGGCCGCTACTGGTACTTCGAGGACATGGTCAAGCAGACCACCCGGAACCTCTTCGGCCGGCTCCGACCGGCCCGACCGGCGACAAACGCGCTGGCCTGAACCGCCCGTCCCGGCTTCCTCAGGGGCGGCCCGATCCGGTAAGATGGAGGTCGCGGACCGAACCCATCCCCAGGCCATCGAGGCCGGACCGCCGGCCCGGTCAACCCCCCATGCCCGCCCCCCAGCACGACCCGTATCGGTTCGACGTCCTCGTCGTCGGAGCCGGGCACGCCGGCCTGGAGGCGGCGCTGGCCCCGGCCCGGATGGGCCTCCGGACGGCTCTGCTGACGATCAACGTCGACGCCGTCGGCCAGATGAGCTGCAACCCCGCCATCGGCGGCGTCGCCAAGGGGCAGATCGTCCGCGAGGTCGACGCCCTCGGCGGCGCGATGGGTGTCCTCGCCGACGCCACCGCCATCCAGTTCCGGCTCCTGAACCGGGGCAAGGGGCCGGCCATGCACAGCCCCCGGGCCCAGGCCGACAAGAAGGCGTACCAGGCCCTCGCCAAGCTGACCGCCGAGCGCCAGCCCAATCTGACGCTCCGCCAGGAGATCATCGAATCCCTGGCCGTCGAGGGCGGCCGGATCGCCGGGGTCCGCTGCCGGGGCGGGGCTGTCTACCACGCCCGGGCCGTGGTCCTCACCACCGGGACGTTCTTGCAAGCTTTGATGCACACCGGCGAGGTCAAGACCGCCGGCGGCCGGGCCGGCGACGCCTCGGCCGAAGGGCTCTCCGGGAGCCTCCGCTCGCTCGGCTTCGAGCTCCGCCGGTTCAAGACCGGGACGCCCCCCAGGCTCAACGGCCGAACCATTGACTTCGCCCGCTGCCAAGCCCAGCCCGGCGACTCCGAGCCCGTCCCGTTCTCGTTCCTGACCGACCGGATCGAGCAACCTCAGCTCGACTGCCACATCACCGCGACCACGCCCGAGGTCCACGACCGGATCCGGGCCAACCTCCACCGGGCCCCGATGTATTCCGGCCAGATCGCCAGCACCGGCCCGAGGTACTGCCCGTCGATCGAGGACAAGGTCGTCCGGTTCGCCGACCGCCCCTCGCATCAAATCTTCCTGGAGCCCGAGGGCCGGAACACCCTGGAATACTACTGCAACGGGATCTCCACCAGCCTCCCGCGCGACGTCCAGGACGCCATCATCCCGCTGATCCCCGGCCTCGAACACGCCGAGATCATGCGGTACGGCTACGCCGTCGAGTACGACTTCGCCCCGCCGACCCAGCTCCACGCCACCCTGGAGACCAAGGCCGTCCCCGGCCTCTTCTTCGCCGGCCAGATCAACGGGACCACCGGCTACGAGGAGGCCGCCGCCCAGGGCCTCGTCGCCGGGGTCAACGCCGCCCTCCTGGTTCGGGGTGAGCCACCAATGGTCATCGACCGATCCCGGGGCTACATCGGGGTCCTCGTCGACGACCTCGTGACCCGGGGCGTCGACGAGCCCTACCGGATGTTCACCAGTCGGGCCGAGTACCGCCTCCTCCTCCGGTCCGACAACGCCGACCTCCGCCTCACCGACCTCGGCCGGTCAATCGGCCTGGTCGACGACGCCCGATGGGCCCGCTTCAAGGCCCGCCGCGGCCGGATCGACGAGCTGGGAGCCGTCCTGAAATCCACCCGGGTCGGAGGCGACACCCTGGAGCAGGTCCTCCGCCGGCCCCCGACGACCTGGGACGACCTGCTCGCCCTCCACCCCGCCCTCCTCGGGCTCTCCGACGACGCCTCGGCCGTCGAGCAGGTGACGATCGGGGCCAAGTACGGCGGCTACATCGACCGCCAGGCCCAGCAGGTCGAGCGGTTCCGGAGACTTGAAGACAAGCCCCTTCCCCCCGACCTCGACTACCAATCCATCGCCCAGCTCCGCGCCGAGGCCCGCGAGAAGTTCGCCCGGGTCCGCCCCCGATCCCTCGGCCAGGCCGGCCGGATCAGCGGGATCAACCCGGCCGACGTGGCCACCCTCCTGGTCCACCTCAAGCGGCCCAGGGTGGCGGGTCCGCCGGGATCTCCTCGGGATGAATCAGAAAGATGACGATATGAGTATTGATTTGCCGGATGATCTGGAGCAGTTCGTCCGGGATCAGGTCCGCGCAGGGCACTATCCCACGGAGGGCGACGTGATCCGGGACGCGGTTCTGAAGCTGAAGCTGAAGCAGACGCAGCGGACCGGGGCCGCCGACTCCCGCTCGGACCCGGTATTCGGGGCGATGCGGGGAGACGCCGAGGTACTCGACCGGATCGTCGAGGAGGCATTCCGGGCCCGGGAAGATCCGTCGTGGCGGCGGGGCCTCGATGAATAAGACCCTGCTCGACACCGACATCCTTTCCGAGATCATCAAGGGCGTCGACCCGTCGGTCGCCAGGGCGATTGCACCGTAACCTATGCACTAAATAGCACTTGCCGCAGATAGTCTACGTCCCATGCCGCCACGAGCCGCTTGTTCTTGATGCCAACCTTCCTGGTCTTCTCATTCTTCAACAGGCCCAAAGCCATCCGTCGCAGTGCCGCCAGGTTGGCGTCGGCGTGGTCTTTCCGCACTCGGCATCGGTCCTCGCCGAAGCTCATGTCCAACTGCCAGTGCAATGAGTTCTCGATGCCCCAGTGACCACGCACTGCCGCTCCGAAGCTCCGAGCGCTCAGCTTTCGGCTCAGGATGTAGTACCGGACGTCGTCGCACGGCTTGCCGCTCCGCACCGTCTCGCTGATCGCCACGCCGATCTGCGTGAGCCCCTTCCAACGGCTCGCATCGGGTAAGTCTTCCGGCACATCGCAGACGTAGTAGGTCCGGTGTTCTTCCCGACCATGCCCTTGGGTCTCGTGGCGACTGACGGCGACTCGGGCGAAGTCATCATCCATCTGGTCGAGGAAGAACTCCACGATCCCGTCATGTAACGTCGGCTGGTTGCCTTTGACGGCCAGCACATATAGTCGGCCTGCTTCTCGACGATCTCGACCTGGCAGCCCATGGCGTCGATGGTCACCAGGGCCCCGGCGATCTCCACCAGATTGAGCAGTTGAGGAATGGCGGTGATCTCGTTGCTCTTCTGGGCGAGGGCCACCTGGCCCAGGCTGATCTTGCTGGCGGTGGCCCAGAGGCTGACCATGTGCAACGCCGACTTGGCGGTGGCCTTGTCGAAGCTCTGCCGCATCGTCTTGCCGTCGATGGCCAGCAGTTGCCCGGCGGAGACCTGGTGCAACTCGGTGATCCAGGAGACCAGGCACCGCTCCAACGGCCCGGGCTTGAGCATCCCGAAGATTGCGTTGAAGCGGTCGTGTGAAGGGATGCCGCTGGAGAGGTCGAGGAACTGACCGAGCCAGTCCCGCTTCTGGCGAGCCCAGTCGGCGATGGCGACGAAGTCATCGGCCCCGGCGATGGTGGCGCACAAGGCGATAGTGACGATGTTGATGAGCGGGTAGGTGAGCTTGCCCCGGCGGGGGTCGGTCAGGCTGGCGAAGTGCTGGTCGATGCGAGTGGAGAAGTCGCAGGCCATGAGGGGAAATGTCCAAGAAGTATCGACGGCTCGAAGGTCGGCACGATCGCCGACATCGTCCGAGTCGCCATGACTTCATCTTCCCAGATTACCCAGCATGGCGCAATCGCCCTGTGGCCCGACCCACCAATTGAAGCGTCTTGGAATCTCGCTCACGGACAGGGGCGTGAATTCAGGACCTTATCGAGTTCGCCTCGAGGATCTCCTCGCCTCGCGCGATCACGTGGTCGCCCCCAGCGACGCCGGCGAGCACGATCGCATCCGCGTGTCCGGTGACTTCCCAGCCCAGTTCCCGAGCGAACGCCCTGGCCTTCGTCGGATTCAATGACCAGAGAAACCGCTCGTCCTTGCTTGCCAGCCACCAAGAGACCAGCGCACTTCGGGGCTCGAAGCCGATCACCCCGTTCTCACGCTCGACCATAAAACTGAAAATCAGACGCGACTCCGCCGTCATCATCGTCGCCAGACCGCCGAGCAAGGATCTCACCTGCGCTTCCGGGAGGTACATGAGGAGGCCTTCGGCCAGAAAGAGCGTAGGGCGGTCGCGGTCCACCGCCTCGACCGGTAGCTGCTCGCCATTCCCGCGGCCGAAATCCGCCTCAGCCAGGATCGGACCGCCGTGTCCGAGTCGAGTCTCGAGTACCGCCCGTTTCACCGCCAGCGTCGCGGGATGATCGATCTCGACGACTCGAATGTCCGGACGCTCCACACCCAGCCTCACTCCCAGGGTATCGAGGCCGGCACCCAACACGACGATTTGCGAAGCCCCCCCGGTGAGCGCCCGCTGCACATGCAGCTCGATCCACTTCTTGCGCGTCATCCAGTGCCGCACAATCCCCGGGTGAGTCGCCCGCTCAAGTAGCCTCCAGGCCGCCCGGCTCACCCCCGACTTGGCACTCGACCGTAGCCAGCGATCCGCTCCCGACGTCGAGAGGAAGGCCTCACACCACTCCGTCGCACCGGGGGCCACCAGATCGGCGGTCTTCGCGTCATGCGCGCACATCACCGTCGCCGCGGCGATAAGCCGAGCCGTCGCGCTCGCCTTGTCCGCCTTCATGAAATTCCGCCGTCTTGCACTAAGCGGCGATAGTGCCGATACCAGTCGCTCTGGAAGACGCCCTGCGGGTCGAGCCGCTTCTTCATGGCCAGGAAGTCCCTGAACCGCGGGTACGCCCGGTTCACCTGGTCGGCCGTCGCCGCTCGGTGATAGGTCATGTAGAAGCTACCGCCAAGCTCTAGCGACGCGTCCGTCAGGCTTCGGAACGCCTCATGCGTCCGTTCGATCCCCTCTACCGTATGCGGCGTCCGGATGTTGAAGATCACGCACGCGAAATCCCGGCTCGCCCAGGGGAGGAAGCTTGTCTCGTCACGACGAATGGCCCGGATCGTACCGTAAATGTTTTCGACGCCCGACTCCCGCAACACGGCTCTCGCCCTATCCAGAAACTCGGTGATTCGATCCGGCGGGATGTATTGCTCGCCGATTACCAACGACTCATCCGCCCCGCCGCCGACCAGGCCGCGAGACACGAGGAACTCCGTGTATTCCGGAATGTAGGTGCTTAGCTGCATGGTGTCCGACCAATACACACGCCCGTGGGTCGATGCGTAATATTGTGAATATTTGGCGAACGCGACCGACTTATCGCGGTGGGCAAGTTCCAGCAGCGAGAGCCAGTCATCCTTGGACAGGCCGTCCGTCTCGTCGCTCACCGCGGCGTCATCCGAGACGGGGATGTAACACGACATTACTCCGTCGCGAAGGAACGACTTATGCAGGGGATCGATGGCGTACTGAAAATCACCATAGACGCACCCGTCGGCCACCCGCCGTCTGACCGCGCTCACTGCCTCATCGATGTTGATGACGTCGACGAGGCGCTGCATCTTACGACGCTGGCATAGTCGCAACGTGACGCGCACGACAACGCCGAATAGGCCGTAGCCGCCGATGGCGAGGCTGAACAGCTCAGGGTCTTGATCGCGCGAGCATTCGATAGCGTCGCCCGTCGCATTGACTAGCGTTAGGCCCTCGACGTCTTCACCGATGGGGCCCATGGTCAAGCCACGCCCGTGGGCGTTGCAGCCGACGGCTCCTCCGAGCGTCAGGCTGTCAGCCCCCGTCTGTTTCTGCCGGATCGAGTGATGCGGCTCCCCCCGCGAGAGGTCATGCGTCGCCCGGATCACGTCCGGCCACATCGCACCCGCTTCTATGCTGAGGAGACCGCGCTCTTCGTCGAGGTCGATGGCTCGGTTCATCCCGGTCATGTCCAGGAGAAGGCTATCCGAAGCGAACTGCTGACCGCCCATCGCGTGACGTCCGCCGCAAATCGCCAGCCCGCCGCCGCCATAAGGTATCTCACGTGCCGCGCGCAGTACCGCAGCCCTGACGTCTTCGATTCCGGTGGGGCGAACGATTTCGCTGACGGTGGTCGGGTTCAACCGCGAGTGGACGTCGTTGACCGTCTGTCCCATTACCCACCGCCTCCGCACCGAAGCCGAGGAGAAATGAGTGTTCAACGCTTTCAAGCTACCAAGCTTGTCAGTCGAGAACAAGCAAGAGGAGGCCGGGCCGTTCGATGCGGGATAGATTGCGGTCGAATCGTAAAAAAGGGCGATCCCGAATGGCACTAAGCCAAAGGTAAACCCAGGAGAGCGAAGGGCTTGAGTAGAAAAGGGCCTCCCGGCACGATGGCGTTGCTTGACGACTCCATCGCACCCGGAGGCCCCCGATGCATCACCGGATTGATACCATCCTCAGGGGGCTCCGGCAAGACCTCGCCGCGCGGCTCGACCCCGATTCGATCTGGCTCGGGCAACCGCTGGGCGGACATGGCGCTTGCCTCCTTCGGAGAGATGGCATCCTCGGACCGATGATCACCGACCCGGGAAGATCAGCTTGGGCTTGTCGCCGGCGGGCGGGTTGGCGGCTCCCGAGCCGGGGGTCCAGAGGGCCCCCCCGGAGCCGGAGGCGGGGCCGCCGGGGGTCCAGACCTCGGGCTTGGTGGCGGAGACGCCGAGCCGGCCGGAGGCGGTGGTCACCCTCGGGCCGTACTCGGCCAGGACGGCCTGCAACGGGCGGCTGTCGAGGAGGATGTCGTCGGGGTTGTCGGGGTTCGGGCCCATCCGGATCAGGCCCATCTCGACCAGGTTCATCAGGATGACCTGGTTGGACGAGGGCTCCTGGGCGTGGCGCTCCAGGACCACGGCCAGCTCGGGGACCCAGACTTCGGGCCGCTCGGAGCGGGCCTTGAGGCGGACCTCGATCATGTCCCAGAGCGGGGCGTTCGGCCCCCGACGGGCGGGGGAGTCGGCCTGCCGGCCCCGGGCGATCCAGGACAGGGCCTCGTCCATCCCGCCCCGGGCGGAGGCCAGGCTGGCGAGGTCGGAGTAGACCGGGACCGGGTTGCACTTGCCCCGCTCGAAGAGGGCCGGACGGGCGATGATCGCCCGGGCGGCGGCCTCCATCGCCCCGGCGATCATCGCAGAGCGGGCTCGGTGGTAGAGCAGGAGGAGTTGGTCGTCGTCGAGCCGGTCGGCGGGGACCGAGGCGAGCCGGGCCAGGCAAAGGCGGGCCAGGTCGGCGGTCGCCGGGTCGATCGCCGGCTCAGGTTCGACCTTCAGGCGGGCCCGGAGCGCGGCGAAGTCGAGCAGGCCGTCCCGCTCCAGGTCGCCGTCCTGCTCGTACTGGCAGAGCGCCGCGCGGAGGGCGGTCGCGGCGTTGCCGTCGCGGGCGGCCTTCTCGGGGGTTCGGAAGCCGAGGTAGGGCATCGGCGTGGCCGGCCAGACGTCGCGGAGCATCCGGGCCCGCTGCTCGCGGTCGAGCCGCTCGGCCTGGCTCGGGTCCATCCCGGCGGGGTAGAGCCACTCCCAGACCAGAGCCAGGCTCGACCGGGCGTCCTCGCCGAGGACCCTGGTCTTCGGGTGCGCCGGGGCGATCGCGCGGCCGGCCAGGGCGGTGAAGCGGTCGCCCAGGGCGTCGACCCGGCCGTCGTCGTGGGTCTCCAGCGCGGCGGAGTCCTCGCCGACCACCACCCGGCCCAGGATCCGGGGAACCTGCTCGGGCGTCAGCCCCTCGCCGGTCTGGCGGTCGACCTTGGGCTTGTCGAGCAGGGCGAAGGTGTCGGTTTCGGGCGAATCGGGGTCGTCCGGTTCGATCGGGGCCGGGCCCTCGTCGAAGATGTCCTCTTTCGAGCGGAGGGCAGCCAGCAATTCGTCCCGCTTCCGGAGCGGCCAGATGAGCTGGACGTGCTCGACGCGGTCCTCGGGGTGGATCGGGTCCAGGAGCTGGCAGAGGACTTCCAGGTCGACCGCCTCGGGCGAGGGGCCGAGCCGGGCACTCCGGCGCCGGAGCGGGGCGATGGCGCCGGACTCATCGCCGAGCCAGAGCCGGCAGAGGCCGAGGTCATAGTCGGCCTCGCCGCCCTGGTCGTGGCCCGAGAGGGCGTGGAACGCGCCGGCGGCGGGGGCCCAGAGGCCCCGGGCGGCCTGGCCGAGGGCCTGTTCGAACCGGGTCCGGGCGTCGCCGTCAAGTTGGGCCGGGGGCGGGGCCAGCTCCAGCCGGTCCTTGACCCAGGGGGAGATCGAGGGCGCGGCCTCGACCTGCCGGATCGCCGAGTCGGCCGTCCCGTCGGGATCGCCGCCGAGCCGGACGACCAGTTCGAGGTGCTTCAGGGCGGCGGGGATCCGCCGGACCTCGGCCAGCATGAGCGCCACCACCCGGGCTAGCGGGGCAAGCTGAGACCGCTGGGCGTCGTCGACGGTCCCGAGAACCTGCTGGAACATCCCCGCGCCGTTGACCGGCCCCTCGGTCTCCAGGACGCACCGGGTCAGCAGGACCAGGGCCCCGAAGTGCCTGGGGTTCTTGTGGAGAACCTGGCGAAGGGTGGCCTTGGCGGGCTCGGGCTCGCCGTGGCGGATCTGCATGATCGCCTTGCGGGTCAGGAGCCAGGGGTTCCCCGGCTCCTTCCGGAGGCCCTCGTCGAGCACCTTGATGGCCGCGTCGACCTGCCCGCCGTCGAAGAGCCGCTGCGCCTTGTCGGCGAACGCCTCCACCTTGTGGCAGCACCACTTGAACTTCTGACCGCTGCCGCAGGGGCACGGGGCATAGGGCTCGACGCCGGCCATCGATAGCATTCCTGGCGGATTCGAAGATCGGTCGTGGTCGCCCGGAGGGTTCGGGGCGCTTCCGTCGGTTCACAGTAGCAAAGCGGGACCGGCCGCGTCTATCCTGGGTTGAACGCTCCGCCGACCGGGTTCCGGCGGGGGTCCGGGCGTAAACCGAGGGCATGGCACATGATCGGGATCGGTCGAGGGCGGGCGTGGCGGACCCTGGGCGTGTGGGGGCTGGCGGCCTCGCTGATGACGGGCCCGGCCTGGGGCTGGGGAAGGCTGGGGCACCGGGTCGCCGGCCGGATCGCCGAGGACCGGCTGACCCCGGCGGCCAGGGCGGCGGTCGCCGGCCTGCTGGCGCCAGGGGAGTCGCTGGCCGACGTCTCGACCTGGGCCGACGACTACCGCCGCGACCACCCCGAATCCGGTCCCTGGCACTACATCAACATCCCGATCACCGAGCCCAGGTTCGACCCCAAGTTCGTCCCCAAGGAGGGCTGCGTCGTCACCAAGGTCGACGAGTTCCGCAAGGTTCTGGCCGACCCGAACGCCCCCCGGGCCGACCGGATCGACGCCCTGAAGTTCCTGGCCCACTTCCTCCAGGACTTGCACCAGCCGGTCCACGTCGGGCACCGCGACGACCGGGGCGGCAACCAGATGCAGGTCCAGTTCTTCGGCCAGGGGTCGAACCTCCACCGGGTCTGGGACTCTGGCCTCCTGGAGAAGTCCGGCCGGGCCGAGGGGGACTACGTCGCCGCCCTGGAGAAGGCCATCACCCCCGATCTCGCCGACGCCTGGTCGCGTGGCGGCGCCGCCGAGTGGGCCGACGAGAGCCTCGAACTCGCCCGGAAGGCTTACCGCAACCCCATCGACGGCAAGGAGATGCGGAGCGGATCGAAGCTCGACCACCCTACCAGGACGCCAACCTCCCCGATGCCGAGCGGCGGCTGTCCCAGGCCGGCGTCCGGCTGGCCTGGCTCCTCAACGATCTCTTCAAATGATGGTGATCCCGATCCATCCCCGGTCAGTCGTGCGTCCGGTTCGACCCGACCAGCTCGCCCGGCGGGTTCTTGGACCCCCCGGGCTTGTGGAGCAGGCTCCCGAGGATGATCAGGGCCATCCCGATCCAGAAGACCCAGGCGTTCATCTCCAGCGGGACGCGGGACGCCCAGGCGGGGAAGATTTCGCGCCAGCCGCCGGGTGCCGGGGTGAGGTGCCGGGGGTGGAGGGCGTCGTCGAGCCCGCCTCCCAGGAGCTTCAGGCCGATCCAGCCGACCAGGTAGTACGCCCCGACGGCCAGGCCGTGGAAGCGGTCGAGGAGGATCAGGAAGTAGCCAGCGACGAACCGCATGGCGACGATCCCGAGGATCCCGCCGATGTAGATCACCAGGAGCCGGACGTCGACGTCGGCCACGCCCGGGATCGCCACCAGGAGCCGGTCGCCCAGCCGGTCGGGCAGGACGTCCGCCGTGCCGACGGCCGCGAGGATCGAGTCGATCGAGAACGCGATGTCGGTCACCTCGACGCCGATCACGGTCCCCCAGAAGCCACCGCCGAACCGCGACCGGCGCCCGGAACCGGGTTCGTCCTCGCCGTGCGCCAGATGCGAGATCGCGATGTAGAGCAGGTAGAGCCCGCCCCCGGCCTTGAGCTGCCAGTATTGCAGGAGCGTCGAGGCGAAGATCACGGCGATCAGCCGGAACCCGAACGCCCCGAGCATCCCGTATCGGAGCGCCCGCTTTTGCTGGTGCTTGGGGAGGTGGCGGACCATCACGGCCAGGACCAGGGCGTTATCGGCGCTCAGCAGCCCTTCGAGCACGACCAGGGTGGCCACGGTGCCCAGCAGCACGGCGAAGTCGGCGGCGGCGATGCCCCACATGCCGGGGACTCCTCACGCAAGGGGACGGACCAGGCGGACCGGGGCGGGCGGGGCGAGGCCCGATCCGGGCCCGCATTTCGCCAGGCTAGCACAGAAGGCCCCCCGAGGCGACCCCCAGGTCCCGCCCCGAGCCGCCCCGGAAAATCCCGCCCAAGGAATCGGCGGTCCGAGCGTTAATCCCTCCGGGCAGCCCTCGGGGCTGGTTTTGGTCCGCGATTTCGGAGTAGGGACGCCATGACAGGTGCGACCAGGTTCGGGACGAGTCGCCGGCGGCCTTTCCCCGGGGCAAGGCGACGCGGGCTCGCCGCGTTCGCGATCTCGATCGCGCTGGCGATTCTGGCTCCGGAAGCCCGAATACACCCGCCCGGGACTGGGACTGCCGATCGCCACGCCGGCCCAGGGGATCGAGCTGAAGATGACGAAATCGGCCCGGGTCCGCGTGACCGTCGAATTCACCGGGACCTTCCGGCTCATCGGCTACGCGGTCCAGATCGAGCCGGAGGGCGGGGCGGCCGTCGGGAAGTATTCGGGGTCGGGGGACATCGACGACCAGAACCAGGTCGTCTTCAATGGGATCCCGCCCGGTCGGTACGTCCTCGTTGGACGCCCCAACCCCGACACCGGCGACCATCGGACCGAGCCGGTCGCGATCGAGTTGAAGGGGGGCCAGGAGGCCGAGGTCAAGGTCCTGGCGAAGTGAGTCCGTCCGGCGTCTCGACGCTGACTCCCCGGCCTCCATCGGTTAATCTGATGGGGGCTTGCCCGGCGATCCGGTGATCGATGATGAGCGAGGGTGGCCGTCCAGGCCGCGGCCGTCGGCGTCTTCGGGCCCGATCTGAGCCGGACGCTGCTCGCGGATTTCCGGCCGGAATGGCTCGCCGTCCGCGACGCCGAGATCCGCTGGCAGGTCGCCCGGCTGCTCCGCTACCTGGCCCGGGGGCCGCGCGAGGTCCCGCCCCGCCCCTGACGGGCCCGCCGGTTGCATGCGATAATCGGCCGATCCGAACCAACCGACCGAACCCCGACCCGCCGAGCCATCGATGTCCGACACCGCCAAGCATCCCGCCAACCGACTCGCCGGGGAGACCAGCCCCTACCTCCTCCAGCACGCCCAGAACCCGGTCGACTGGTTCCCCTGGGGCCCCGAGGCGTTGGCGAAGTCCCGGGCGGAGGACCGGCCAATCTTCCTCTCGATCGGCTATTCGGCCTGCCACTGGTGCCACGTGATGGAGCGGGAGAGCTTCGAGAATCCGGAGATCGCCGGCCTGATGAACGAGCGGTTCGTCTGCATCAAGGTCGACCGCGAGGAGCGGCCCGATCTCGACAACCTCTACATGGCGGCCGTCCAGGCGCTGACCGGGCATGGCGGCTGGCCGATGTCGGTCTTCCTGACCCCCGACCTCGAACCGTTCTACGGCGGGACGTACTACCCGCCCACCGACTCCCGGGGAATGCCCGGCTTCCCCCGGGTCCTCCTGAGCGTCGAGCGGGCCTGGAACGAGCGGCGGGACGAGATCCTCACCGCCGCCGCCGACCTGGCCGGCCAGCTCCGATCGACCGGCGAGATCCCCGGCTCCGGCGGCGACCTCGACGCCAAGCTCCTCGACGATGCCGCCCGGGCGCTGGCCCGGGCGTTCGACCCGACGCACGGCGGGTTCGGCTCGGCCCCCAAATTCCCGCACCCGATGGACTTGCGGGTCCTCCTCCGGCAGCATGCCCGGACCGGCGACACCCACGCCCTCCACATGGTCACCCACACCCTGGACAGGATGGCCCGGGGCGGGATCTACGACCACCTCGGCGGCGGCTTCGCCCGCTACTCGACCGACGAGCGCTGGCTGGCCCCGCACTTCGAGAAGATGCTCTACGACAACGCCCTGCTGAGCACTGTCTACCTCGAAGCCTACCAGGCCACCCGCGACCCCGAGTTCGCCCGGGTCGCCCGCGAGACGATGGACTACGTCCTCGGCCGGATGACCGCGCCCGAGGGGCCCTTCTACTCGACCGAGGACGCCGACAGCGAGGGCGAGGAGGGCAAGTTCGCCGTCTGGTCGCTCGCCGAGGTTCTGCAAATCCTCGGTCCCGATCGGGGCAAGGAGTTCGCGTACGTCTACGACGTGACCGAGCCCGGCAACTGGGAACACAAGACGATCCTGAACCTCTCCAAGACGATCTCGCAGTGCGCCAAGCTCCTCGGCCGCGACGAGCGGGAGCTGCGCGACGACCTGGCCGCCGACCGCGCCAGGCTCCTGGCCGCCCGCGAGCAACGGGTCCCGCCGGGCAAGGACACCAAGGTCCTGACCTCGTGGAACGGCCTGATGCTCGCCCCGCTGGCCGAGGGCTCCTGGATCTTGAACGAGCCCCGCTACGCCGAGGCCGCCGGCAAGGCCGCCGCCTTCCTCCTGGCCAACCTCCGGCAGCCCGACGGCCGGCTCCTCCACAGCTTCAAGGACGGCCAGGCCAAATTCAACGCCTACCTCGACGACTACGCCAACCTGATCGACGGCCTGACCCGGCTCTTCGAGGCCACCGGCGAGCCTCGGTGGATCGAGGGGGCGGTGGACCTGGCCCGGGTGATGGTCGACGAGTTCCACGACCCCGAGAAGGGGGGCTTCTTCTACACCGGTCGGAGCCACGAGGCCCTGATCGTCCGCCAGAAGGACGCCTACGACAACGCCACCCCCTCCGGCAACGCCATGGCCGCGACCGCCCTGGCCCGGCTCGCCGCCCTGACCGGCCGGGCCGATCTGGCGGACCTCGCCCGGTCGACCCTCCAATCGGTCCACCTCCTGCTCGAAAAGGCCCCGACCGCCGCCGGCCAGAGCCTGGTGGCGCTCGATTTCGTCCTCGCCCCCGCCCGCGAGTTCGCCGTGATCGCCGGCGGCGACCCGGACGGTTTTCGAGCGGCCCTCGGCGCGATCCACGAGCGGTTCCTGCCGCACAAGGCCGTGGCCCCGGCGTCGGGGGCCGTCTCGAAGGAGCTGGCCGAGCTGGTCCCGCTCCTGGCCGATCGCCCGGCCCGCGACGGGAAGGTCACGACCTACATCTGCGAGAACTTCGCCTGCCAGGCGCCGGTGGTGGGCTCCGAGGCCCTCCGTGCGGCCTTGGGCGAGTGAGCCGGCCCCGATGCGATGGTCGGTCCACCGGTTGATGATCGGGGTCGCCTGCGTCGCGGCCCTGATCTGGCTGGGACAACTCGGCACCAGGTGGGAGTATCGTCGCGAGAAGGCCCGCGAGCACGCCGGGGTCGAATCGGCCAATGTCCAGCTTGCCGAACTTTACGAACGGGAGGCCCGCGACCGGGACGCCAGTCCGCCGGGCGTGATCTCGGGGCGGAATCCAGGGCTGGACGTCCGGACCAACCGGGAGGTCGGCGCCATCCACCGGCGGCTCGCCGTCGAGGCCGCCCTCAAGAAGCGAACCTTCGAGAGGGCCGCCCGGCAACCCTGGGAGCCGGGACTACCCGACCCGCCGACGCCCTGAATCCTGCGGATCGGGCAGGGCAGGGCTCGGGCGAGGCTCGTACGGCCTCAGAGGTCTTCGGATCCCGGTCCGGCCGTCCCCGACTTCTCGCGTGGGTTGCCGAACGGGAAGACGGCCGCCAGGAACAGGACGGCCCCCAGGGCCTTGGCGGCGACCTGGCCCCGGTGGTAGGCCGCCCTCGGCCCGCTCCGGCTCGGCCCGGCGAGGATGAACAGGCCCCAGAGCCCGACGAACACGCGGGCGACGGTGATCAGGGGCCGGTAGCGGCCAGGGCTCCGCCTCGTCCCGAGGTCGGCCCGGGGGGGATCGTAAGGATTGGCCTCGGACATCGGCGCTCCTTCCGCTCGCCGCCCTCTCGCTCGGGGCTGGGGTGGCGAGGGCCATTCTAGGCATCTCCGGCCCGCGCGGTCGACCCTCGCCGATGGTTGGCAGACGATTGGAGATAAGGCCGTTCAGGTAGGCCCTGGCGGTCGGCTGGCCTGGCTGAGCGTGGGTAGCAACCCTTGCCTCGCGGGAAATCCGACGACGGCCAGCAATTCCTCGACCGCCATCAC
>JAABUP010004198.1_pt1 | contig 23963 bp, 25 predicted proteins | sample 5559201 | NCBI WGS metagenome assembly JAABUP01 (sample SAMN10711887, study PRJNA513373) | rock metagenome | isolation source: Antarctica rocks | place: Antarctica
GCCCATGCGTCGACGGCGGCCCGGTCGACCGTCTCGATCCACTCAGGCGCCGACGCCTCGAGCTCGGCCACGAGGCGGGCGGCGACCGGCTCGACCACGCGGGAGCTGTAGGCGCCGTGCCGGGTCGAGAGCGTGTGCCCAGGCTCGAACGGCGGCCGCCTGTCCAGGCCGCTCATTGCGTGCCCACCATGTGTCGTGGCGTGCATATGCGCAGGTCAGAGGTACTGCAACGGATATGCAATCCGATGGCCGGGACGTCCTGGCAGCCCGTCGTCCTCGCGCGCGCGGCATCTCCCAGACCGCAGCGCCTGGACTCCACGTGAGTCGGCGCGCTCACCGGGCACTCGATGCGTCGGCCTCGTGGGCGCGGGTCGACTTTCCGATGCGCCGCTCGCGGGCTTGCCTGCGCAGCGTCTCGCGCTGCGTGTGGTGGCTCGCACGGCAGTCCGGGGAGCAGTAGCCGGGGTGCCGCCGGTTGGTCTGTTCGATGGGGCTGTCGCAGTGGCTGCAGATCGGGATCATGCGCGGTCTTCCTGTCGGGGTGGTCGGGTCGAGGTCGAGCGGGCGTGGGTCATGCCGCGCCGGCTTTGCGCTGGCAGCGGGCGCAGGTCGTGCGGCCCTCGCGGATGAGCAGCAACGGCTCGCCGCAGCTCGAGCACCGCCGGTCCTCAGTCGGTTCACCTCGCGCGGGGACTGATCCCACTGATCCCACTGGACCGACTGGACCGACTGGGGCCTCAGTTAGTCCAGTCAGTTCAGTCAGATCAGTCAGACCACTCTCCCCAGGGCTGGACTGACTGGCGTGACCCGACTGCGGAGCGGTGCCCGGCAGGGTCCAGAACGTCTGACGCGGGAATCCGCTCGCGGTCGACGTCGCCTTGATCCGCTGCCGCGCCCGCTTGAGGGCGCTCTCACTGTGGCCGGCATTACGGCCGGCGGCCTTGATGCTCGCCGACGTGTCACTACCGCCCTCGCTCGTCAGGTGGTCGGTGAGCCAGTCAGCGGCCTCGCTCGTCGCCGACCGGGCATCGCTGGTCTCTCCGGCCGCCTCGAGGGCGTCGCGGATCGACTGGGCCCGTTCGCCCATCCACTTGAGCTTGCCCGTCCACACCTCGCCCTCAGGCGTGTCAGCGACCCTCTCCGAGTCGATCCGGAACGACAGCGTCGGCAGGTCGGTGCGGCCGAGGTTGTTCTTCGGCTGGCCGAGCAGACGGATGGCCTCGTCCTCGGGGTCGGTCATGACGAACAGCACCGACCGGGCGACCGCGGCGAACGCTCTCGAGCCCATGAGCAGGGTGAGCGGGTCCGAGCTGATGCTCTTGTTCACGTGGATGACGCCGAGGACGGCGGTGCCGCTCCGGTCGGCGAGGGTCGTCAGGGGTTCGAGTGCCTGGCGGACCTCTGCGTCCTTGTGGGTGTCGAGGGCGGCGTCGAGGCGGGACAGCATCGGGTCGAGCAGGATCATCGCGGCGTCGACCCGGCGCACGGCCGCCTCAAGCGCCTCGAGGTCGAGCGGGAGCACCAGCCCGCCGTCGACGCCTTCGGCGGTGGTGACGTCGACCCTGTAGACCCGCTCGAGGTCGGCGCCGGCCGCCATGAGGCGCGGGACGATCGTGTGCCCCCAGGAGTCCTCGGCAGCGGCGATGATGACGGCCTTCGGGATTCCGGTGTGGACGCCGGGCATAGTCCCGCGGGTGATGTCGGCGGCGAGGGTGAAGGCGGCGGTGGACTTGCCGATGCCCTCGCGGCCGCCGAGCAGGCCGAGGGTGCCGAGGGCGATGCGGTCCTGCCAGAGCCAGCGGACGGGGCGCACGCTGATCGTGCTGGCGGGCGTGGCCCTCAGCTTGCGGCCGGTTGCCCCCTCGAGCAGCTGGGCACCGCCGATCTGCTCGGCCACACGCTCCAGGGCCTCGGCGAAGGCCTGGTCAGCGCTCACGTGGCGTCGACCCGGCTGAGCGCCTGCAGTGCTGCGGCGCTCTCCCCGGCGACCAGCTCTGCGACGCCTGCCAGAGCTCCGCTCTCGGCAGCCCGGCAGAGCCGCAGTCCGGCGGCCTGGACACGTCGGCGCGCTGCGTGCTCGGAGACGATCCGCAGTCGGTGGCCGGCGGCGAGCGGTACTGGGGCGGCGCCGTACAGGTCGGCCAACAGCACGCCCGCGGCCCCGTCACCGTTGCCGAGGGCGGTACTGGCAATCTCTCCCGAGCGGCGCAGCTCGCCGAGCACAGCGACGGGACCGAGGTCGGGCGCACCTTGCTCGAGCAGGCGGCGCAGGGCGGCGACGACGATGCGGCACGCCTCGACGGTGAGGTCGCCGTCGGCCAGCCGGTCGAGGACCGGGCGGGCGTCGTCAGGGGTGCTGGCGAGCAGCGCACCGACCAGCTCGCGTTCGGCTTCGGGGCAGGCAATCAGCGAACCCATCATCGATCGACCGACCTGAGCCGGATCGGGCGGCGCTCGAGGTCGCAAAGGGCGAGCACGTCATCGACGAGCCGGCGGGGGAACGCCCAGCCGTCCGGCCCGTGCTGCCACGGAGCGCCGAGGGTGGTGAGCAGCGGCACGACGACCCGGCTTGAGCCTTGCAGCCACGCGGTGTGCCGGTTGCCGACCTCGACGACAAGCGCCCCGGTAGCGGCCCGAGGCACCGACGAGTCACGAGTGCCGTCCTCAGGCTCAGGGAGGCGCAGCTGGGCAGGCCGAGTCATGCTGTCGGCTCACCGTCAAGACCGAGCAGTCTGAGCAGCGGCGCGGTCGGCACGACGATCCGCCGGCCGGTGCGCAGCACCGGGAACGGCAGCTCGCCTGCCCGCTCCAGCTCGTACGCACGGGTCCTGCCAACGCCGCAGACGATCGCGCAGGCGGTCTCGAGGTCGGTGCGGACGCCGAGGCTTCGGACGTCGGCCTCGGTCCAGGTCGCCTTCATCGGGCGACCTGCTGCAGCTCGATCAGCAGTGCGGCGTATGAGTCGCGGTGCCGCCGCTGTGGGGTACGGCTGCCGTTCTCCCAGCGTTCTACCGTCGCCCGGTGGACGCCGAGCTCGGCTGCGAGCCGGTCCTGCGTCACGCCGGCCGCCAGCCGGATCGCTCTCGCGGTCCGCGGGGACGGCAGTGCCGGTCGTGCTGCGAGTTCCTCTAGAAGGTGTGCCACCTAGTACCTCTCTCTCGTCTTCCGACTATTGCCAGCGTGGCACGCAGATTGCGATAGAACGAGGCAGAGCACACTCGCTTATGAGGGTCGCGGCAAGTGAGAGAGTGCGAGAGGTTGGGCTGGATGCTTGCGCTTTTGCTACATCACTGGCACGCTCGGGACATGGCACGCGAGGTAGCGCCCAGACCCGACGAGCAGGCAGCCCGCGCCGCTCTGCAGGCGCTCGAAGAAGTCGACGGGGTCACCGCCTTCGACGTCGAGGATGGAGCGCTCTACTTGGGCGGCGCACAGTTCCCGGGCGCCTGGCTGTCTCAGGCCGAAGACCGGACCTCGTGGTGGCGCGAGCGCGCCAGCCAGGGGTGGACTGCCTGGACTGGAGTCCTGCCGGCACGCGCCTGGGAGCACCCCATCGTCCTCACGCGGGTGGAGCGGGATGCAGACGGCTCCCTGCAGGTCACGGGGCTACACGTCGAGATGCCGCACGGACGGCCGCTGGCGGTCCGCGACCTTCGCTCACTGCGCCTCGCCGACTTGGCGGCCCGATCGGCGGCTCCCGCGCTCGTCGAGCCGGACGGGCCCGTCGAGCAAGGTCCCTACTCCATCCGGCCAGGACGACGTGGCTATCCGCCCGAGCACTGGTGGCGCGTTGCCGTCGCGTACCGCGCCGCGCAGCGTCAAGCGCCGCACAGCCCCGTGAAGTGGCTGGCGGAGCACTGGGACCCACCCGTCAGCACCGCCAGCGTCCACCGCTGGCTCAACCACTCCGCCTACCGGTCCTACCTCGAGGAGCAGTCATGAGCGACCCGATCACCAGGCGGTGCGGCTGCCGCGACGTCGCCGGCCGGCTGCTCGACGTCCGGTGCCCTCGACTCGCTGAGCGGGAGCACGGGTCCTAAACTTTCCGGGCGAGCGTCCCGGCTGTGGGCGGTAAGCGCCGGCAGGTACGCCGCACCGGATTCCCCACGAAGGCGGCGGCCCGGGCCGAGTATGAGCGGCTCCGAGTCGACGTCCGGCGAGGGATGCATGTCGACACCGGCAAGGTCACGGTCGGCGCGTGGCTCGACGAATGGCTAGCCGGCCGAGGCAAGATCAGGGAGACGACCCGGGCGAGCTACTCATCGCACATCGAGTGCCACCTACGCCCGCACCTTGGCCATGTGCAGCTCTCGGCGCTGCGCGCGAAGCACATCAGCACGGCGTACCGGGACATCACCTCCGGCAACGCCGCGCGGCTCGAGGCCGGGAAGCGTGCGACCGGCCCGGCGACGATCGCCCGCGTGCACGCCACCCTGCGTGCCGCACTGAACACTGCGGTCCGCCAGGGCGCGGTTTCCCAGAACGTCGCGAGCTTCGTCGAGCTGCCGACGAGCGACCGGCCGCCGGTGGTCGTCTGGTCGCCGCAGCATGTTGGCAGCTTCCTCGACCACCTGGACACGACGGCGGACCGGCTCGCGCCGCTGTTCCACCTGGTCATAGCAGCCGGCTTGCGCCGCGGGGAGGCGTGCGCGCTGCGCTGGGCCGACGTAGACCTCGAGGGGGGCAGCCTGCGGGTCAGCCGCAGTCGGTCCACGATCGGGCGCCGGGTCGTCGAGGGTGCGCCGAAGACGAAGGGCTCGGCCCGCACGATCAGCCTCGACAGCGGCACCGTGGCCGTCCTGCGCGGCCACCGCCGCGCCCAGGCCGCGGAGCGGCTCGCGTGGGGCGGCGCCTGGGTGGACACCGACGGGGTGTTCGTCCGCGAGGACGGCGAGCTGCTGCACCCCGAGCACGTCTCCAACCGCTTCGCGGCGCTGACGAGGGCGGCCGGGCTGCCGCGCGTCCGGTTCCACGACCTGCGCCACACCAGCGCGACGCTCGGCCTGGCGTCCGGCGAGTCCCTCAAGGAGATCTCCGACCGGCTCGGCCACTCGACGATCGGCATCACCGCCGACACGTACGTGCACGTGCTGCCCGCGACCGCCCAGGAGTCCGCGGAGCGGCGCGCGGCACTCGTCCCGCGGGCTCTGTGCCCACCGCGTGCCCACAAGGCCTCAGAGGACCTCTCCACGGCGGCCGATGGGGACCGAACCCGCAGGTCAAACGGGTGGGGCGGGTGGGGCTCGAACCCACGACCTACGGATTATGAGTCCGCTGCTCTGACCGGCTGAGCTACCGCCCCGGCGCTACCACCCTGGCACATCCGGGCACCTTCGGCCGCTCAGGTCTGAGCTGCGGCCCGGTTGGGCACGTCCCGCTCATGCGATCCACGACTTTGGGGGCCAACCCCGACAACAGCCTTACCGTCTCCGCGCAAGGCCTGGGCTGCATGGGGATGAGCGAGTTCTACGGCCCGGGCGACGACGCGGAGTCGGTCCGCACCATCCACCGCGCGCTCGAGCTGGGCATCACGCTGCTCGACACCGCCGACATGTACGGCCCGTTCACCAACGAGAAGCTGGTCGGCAAGGCCGTCGCCCATCGCCGCGAGTCCGCGGTCATCGCGACGAAGTTCGCCAACATGCGCGGCGAGGACGGCAAGTTCCTGGGCATCAGCGGCGCCCCCGACTACGTCCGCCAGGCGTGTGACGCGAGCCTGCAGCGGCTCGGTGTCGACACCATCGACTTGTACTACCAGCACCGGGTCGACCCCAAGACCCCGATCGAGGACACCGTCGGGGCGATGGCCGAGCTCGTCGAGGCCGGCAAGGTCCGCTACCTCGGCCTGTCCGAGGCCGCTCCGGACACAATCCGCCGCGCCCATGCCGTCCATCCGATTACCGCATTGCAGACCGAGTGGTCCCTCTGGACGCGGGACGTCGAGGACGACGGCGTGCTCGCCACGGTGCAGGAGCTCGGCATCGGCTTCGTCGCCTACTCCCCGCTCGGCCGCGGCTTCCTCACCGTCGCCATCACCTCACCAGACGATCTGCCCGAGGGCGACTTCCGGCGCCACAACCCCCGCTTCGCCAAGGACGCCTTCGAGGCAAACATGCGCATCGTCGATGCGGCCATGGCCATCGCGAACGAGAAGGGGGTCACCCCCGGGCAGCTGGCCCTGGCCTGGCTGTCGGCCAAGGGCGCCGTGCCGATCCCGGGGACCAAGAAGGTCAGCCGGCTGGAGGAGAACGCCGGGGCTGACGACGTCGTGCTGACCGCCGATGACCTGCAACGGCTGGACGAGGCCGCGCCCGCTGGTGCTGTTACCGGCGACCGCTACCCCGACATGTCGAGCGTGCGCCGCTGAGGCACTCTGGGCTGCTGCTCCCGCGACTGGACTCGAACCAGTAACCTGCCGGTTAACAGCCGGCTGCTCTGCCAATTGAGCTACACGGGACCACGAACTACCGCTTCCGCGGCTGCGAGCACAATCCTAGCCGATGCACTTCCCGCTCATACCAACTCACCTTGGAGGCTCCGATGGCCCTTCGCATCCCCTTTGCCGTCGGCCTTGGCGTCGGCTACGTCCTCGGCGCTCGCGCCGGCAGGCAGCAGTACGACAGCCTGGCTCGCGCGTTCCGCTCGGCCAAGGAGCAGCCCGCCGTGCAGGAGGCGGCCGGGGTCGTCGTCGCGCAGGCGAGCGGTCTTGTCGATCGCGCGCGGCAAGTGGCCACCGGGGCTCGCCAGCCGGCAGCTACCGTTCCGCCGATGCCAGCGGCAACCGGACCGTCGTCACCGCCGAGCTCGGGCCCCACCATCCTCAGCAGCCCGCCCAACGGCCAGGTCGGTCCGACCGACGGCGTCATCTCCTAAGCCGGATCCACGAGCGTCCGTTCCGAGGCGCCCCGGGGCAACACCCGGACCTCGAGCACGGTTTCACGCGCGGCAACCGCGGGGCATCTTGCGAGTAGCACGTTGAGCGTGACCTAGGTCCGTTCTCACCGCGCCCGCCACAGCCAACGAGCGGCTCACGCCGAGCCGCACGCCTTCGATCCGGGAGTGAGCACCATGGGTTCCGTCACGCACTACATCGAGGTCAACGTGCCCGCCGAGAAGGCGTACGGGTGGTGGCGCGGCCTCACCAACCTGCCGTCGATCCTGCCGGACGTGAAGTCGGTCGAGGCCAAGGCCGGCGACACCGCCGTCACGCACTGGGTCGTCTCCGGCCCGCTGGGCAAGTCGGTCGAGTGGGACGCCCGGATCGTCGAGGACGTGCCCGGTACGCGGATCGCCTGGGCGAGCGTAGATGGGTCGACCGTCAGCAACGCCGGTGCCGTCCGTTTCGACGACCACGGCCAGACCACCGGCGTCGAGTGCTCACTGCAGTACGACCCGCCGGCCGGCGTGGTCGGCGAGATCGCTGCCAAGCTGTTCGCCGACCCGCAGAGCAAGGTCGAGCGCGCTCTCGAGGCCTTCAAGCAAACCATCGAGGCCAGCGCACCCGGCTCCGACCAGGCAGTGACGATCAAGTGAGCCGGCTGCCCGACCCCGGCTCGGAGTTCGACGCCGAGGGGATTCCCGATCCGGGTGACGCCGAGGGCGACCAGGTCGTCACCGGCGACGTCGAGGGGCGCCTGATCGCCCCGCGCGACCACGCCATCGCCGCCGATGACTTCGGCACGACCGCGGCGGAGGAGCGCGACGGCGAGAGCCTCGACGGCCGGCTCGCCCGCGAGCAGCCCGACGTGCTGACCGACGAGAGCGTCAACGAGACGGTCCTCGGCGACGACCTCGACACGCCCTACCACCCGGCTGACTCGGTCGGCCAAATCGTCGAGGACTCCGAGGGCGCCGGGCCCGATGTCACGGCGGAGCAGGTCGGACACGAGGTACCGGTCGGCGGAGCGGAGTCGGCCGAGGAGGCCGCGATGCACGTCGTGCCCGGCGAGGGCTGAGCACCCGTCGTGGCGCGCCTTCGCCGCTCGGACCCGACAGCCCCCGGGATCACGAGGCGGCGCCGAGGTGCCGGGTGGAGCTATGTCGGTCCAGACGGGCGGCCCCTCACCGACCCGGCGACGATCGAACGTTGCCGCGCGCTGGTGCTGCCGCCGGCGTGGACCGACGTCTGGATCTCCCCGCATGCCAACGCGCACATCCAGGCGATGGGGACCGACGCGGCGGGGCGGCGGCAGTACCGCTACCACGAGGAGTGGCGGCGGTTGCGCGACCTCGCCAAGTTCGACCGGGTGCTGGAGTTCGCCGACCTGCTGCCGGGCATGCGTGCCCGGGTCGCGCAGGACATCGCCCTGCCGGGGATGCCCAAGCGCCGTGTGCTCGCGTGCGCCGTGCGGCTGCTCGACATCGGCTTCTTCCGGATCGGCAGCGAGGAGTACGCCGAGCAGAACCAGACGTTCGGGCTGGCGACGGTGTTACGCGAGCACGTCTCGCTCGGCCGAGATGGCAACATCACCTTCGAGTACCGGGCCAAGTCGGGCAAGCAGCGCGTGGTCACCGTGATGGAGCCCGACGTCGTCGAGGTGATCACCACGTTGCTGACCCGCACCGGTGACGCGAACCCCGAGCTGCTGGCCTACCTCGACGAGGCGGGCGGATGGGTCGACGTCAAGTCGCGCGACATCAACGCCTACCTGCAGGAGGTGTCCGGCGGCGCCGAGGTCTCGGCCAAGGACTTCCGCACGTGGAACGCCACCGTGCTCTGCGCGGTCGCGCTGGCGGTGTCGGAGCAGGCCGTGACCTCGCCATCGTCGATCAAGCGGGCGGTCACCCGGGCGGTGCAGGAGACCTCGACCTACCTGGGGAACACGCCCGCGGTCTGCCGCTCGTCCTACATCCACCCGCGCATCATCGACCTGTTCGAGGGCGGCATCACCATCGCCGAGGACATCGGCACGCTCGGCGACGAGACCGACTCGGGGGCGTTGGCGGTGCACGGCGAGCCCGAGCACGCGGTCGCGGCGCTGCTCCGCGACCCGCAGGCGGCTCGGATGGCCCACCGGCGGCAGCGGATGGCGAGCCGGGCAGGCGGGGGGGTTCGCCGCGTACCCAGGGCGCTCGCACCTGCAGCCGCCTGACTCATCGGTGTCGTCGATCCCGCTGCGCAGGGACAGGCCGCGGTTCCGGCGCCTGGCGAGCTCCTTGCAGCAGCCTCAGCGAGTATGCGCGAGAACTGTCCGTAGGCAATGAGGGATCTTGACTGCTTCTCGGGTAGGCAAGGATCGTGTCCGATGCTGCAGCCCGGCCCGCGCGCGTGCGCGCGCGCCCTGCTGCCGTGCTGCTCGACCGGGACGGCACCCTCTGCGTCGACGTCCCCTACAACGGCGACCCGGACAGCGTGATCCTGATGCCGGGCGCAGCCGAGGCGCTGGAGCGGCTGCACAGCGAAGGCATAGTGACCGCGCTCATCAGCAACCAGAGCGGGGTGGCGCGGGGGCTCATCTCCATCGCTCAGGTCGATGCCGTCAACGCCCGGCTGTCCGAGCTGGTGGGCGGCGTCGGGCCGATGCTGGTGTGCCCGCACGGGCCTGAAGAGAACTGCAGCTGCCGCAAGCCGGCGCCGGGCCTCGTGCTCGCAGCTGCCGAGGCTGTCGGGGTCGACCCGGTCGACTGCGTGGTGATCGGCGACATCGGCGCCGACCAGCTGGCCGCTCGCGCCGCCGGAGCGCGGGCCGTGCTGGTGCCGACGGAGGCGACCCTCGAGGCTGAGGTCGTCGCCGCCCGCTCCGAGCGCGCGCTCGCTCCCGACCTGCGGACGGCGGTCGCGCTGGTGCTCGACGGCGAGCCGGCCCCCTGGTCGGTCGGGTGAGTACGCGCGCCGGGACCGACGCCGGCTCGCGGGTGCTGGTGGCCCGCCTCGACAACGACGGAGACGTGCTGCTGAGTGGCCCCGCCGTGCGCGCGGTGGCGGCCGGTGGGGCGGCCGTCACGATGTTGGTCGGTCCGCGGGGGCGGCAGGCCGCGGGCCTGCTGCCCGGCGTCGCCGACGTGCTGGTGTGGCACTGCCCATGGATCGACTCCGATCCGCAGCCAGTGAGCCGGGGCGGCATCGACGCGCTCGTCGACACCCTCGCGGCGGCTGACCTCGCGGCCGCCCTGCTGTTGACCTCCTACCACCAGAGCGCGCTCCCCCTGGCACTGATTCTGCGGATGGCGGGGGTGCCCCGCCTCGGCGCACTTAGCGACGACTACCCCGGCTCGCTGCTCGACGTCCGCCACCGCCTGCCGGAGACCGGGCTGCACGAGGCGCAGCGGGCGCTGTCGACGGCCGAGGCGCTCGGCTTCATGCTGCCGCCGGGCGACGACGGGCGGCTGCGGGTACGCGGCGACCTGCCCGAGCCCGAGGGCGGCCTCGAGGCCCTGGTCGGCGCAGGCCCGTACGTCGTGGTGCATCCGGGAGCCAGCGTTCCCGCACGCGCGTGGGCGCCGGAACGGTGCGCACAGCTGGTCGACGCCCTCGTCGCCGCTGGCCGCCGCGTGGTGGTCACCGGCGGGCGGGGCGAGCGCGCGTTGACCGCACGGGTGGCGCACGAGGTCGGCATCGACCTCGGAGGTCGCACCGACTTCGCCGGCCTTGCCGCCGTGCTGGCGCGGGCTGACGCCGTCGTGGTCGGCAACACCGGGCCCGCTCATCTCGCCGCTGCCGTTGATGCCCCAGTCGTCTCCCTGTTCGCTCCGACGGTTCCGGCCGAGCGGTGGGCCCCCTACACGGGGCACCGCGTCGTGCTGGGCGACCTGACCATCCCGTGCGCCGGGTGCCGCGCCCGCGAGTGCCCGGTCCCGGGTCATCCGTGCCTGTCTGCGGTAAGTGTTGAGGACGTCGTGCTTGCGGTCGACAGCCTGACTGATTCCGGGGGCGCCACGACTGCCGCGACCGCTTCGCCCAGCCACCAGGACATGGAGGTCCGCTCATGAGGGTCGCGATGGTCTCCGAGCACGCGAGCCCGCTCGCGACGCTCGGCGGCGAGGACGCCGGCGGCCAGAACGTCCACGTCGCGGCGCTGGCAAAGGGGTTGGCCGCACGCGGGACCGATGTCGTCGTGCACACCCGCCGCGACGACGTGCGGCTGCGGCGGCGGGTGCGCACCAGCGCGGGCGTGAGCGTCGACCACGTGACTGCCGGTCCGCCGCGGGTGCTGCCCAAGGATGAGCTGCTGCCGTGGATGGACGACTTCGCGGCCGACCTGTCGCGCCAGTGGGCCGCGCGGCCTCCCGACGTGGTCCACGCCCACTTCTGGATGTCCGGGCTCGCCGCTGTCGAGGCCGCGCGCCCGCTCGGGATCCCGGTCGTGCTGACCTTCCACGCGCTCGGCGTCGTCAAGCGGCGGCACCAGGGCAGCCGTGACACCTCGCCGGTCGACCGGCTGGCCATCGAGGAACGCCTGGTCGGCGAGGTCGATCGGATCGTCGCCACCTGCACAGACGAGGTCTTCGAGCTGGTCCGGCTCGGCGCGGCGCACGACAGCATCCGCGTCGTGCCGTGCGGAGTCGACGTCGGTCACTTCACCCCGGACGGGCCGGCCGACCCGCGCCCACCCGGTCGTCACCGGATCGTGTTCGTCGGGCGGCTCGTCGAGCGCAAGGGCGTCGGCAACGTCATCGCCGCGCTGGCCGACGTGCCGGATGCCGAGCTCGTCGTCGCGGGGGGGCCTGACGCCGGCGAGCTCGACGGCGACCGCGAGGTCGCCCGGCTGCGGGCCCTGGCCGCGGAGTCCGGGGTGGCCGACCGGGTCGTCTTCCGCGGACGAGTGGGCCGCGCGGACCTTCCCGCCTTGCTGCGCTCGTCCGACGTGCTCGTCTCGGCGCCCTGGTATGAGCCGTTCGGCATCGTGCCGCTCGAGGCGATGGCCTGCGGCGTTCCGGTCGTCGCCTCGGCAGTCGGAGGGCTCATCGACACCGTGGTCGACGGCCGGACCGGGCTGCACGTGCCGCCGCGCAGCCCTGAGCGCATCGCCGAGGCGCTGCGCGACCTGCTCGCCGACGACGAGCGGCGGCGCGCTTTCGGCGCTGCCGGCGCGCAGCGGGCCCAGTGGCGTTACTCCTGGGACCGCGTTTCCCGGATGACGCTGCAGGTCTATGCCGAGTTGCTGGGCCAGCAGGCCGAGTTGCTGGGCCAGCAGGCCGAGTTGCTGGGGCAGCAGGCCGAGGCGGCCGAGCTGCGCGCCGCTCCCACGCCCGACGTAGTGGCCAACTACTGGAGCGAGCCCGGCGCCGACACCCCGGCTGAGAGGCGCTCGTGAACCGCCCGCTGCCGTTGGGCCGGCAGCACGTCGCCGAGCTGATGCGCGTCCTTCCCATCCTTGACACCGACCGGCTCACCGCCTGGGGGCAGCACCTCGCCCAGGTGCTGCCCGCCGGCGCTCGCCTGCTGCTGGCCGGCAACGGCGGCTCGGCGGCGGAGGCCCAGCACCTGACTGCCGAGCTGGTCGGGCGGCTGCGCGACGACCGGCCGCCGCTGTCGGCCATCGCTCTGCACGCCGAGACATCCTCGCTCACCGCCATCGCCAACGACTACGGCTACGACGAGGCCTTCGCCCGGCAGGTCCGCGGGCATGGGCGCGCGGGTGACGTGCTGCTGCTGCTGTCGACGTCCGGACGTAGCCCATCCGTCGTCCGGGCGGCGCAGGACGCGCGGGAGCTTGGCATCCGCACCTGGGCGCTGACCGGCCCCATGCCTTCACCGCTGACGCTGGCATGCGACGAGGCCGTGGCTGTCGACTCGGCGCACGTCGCGACCATCCAGGAGGCACACCTCGTCGCGGTGCACCTGATCGCGAGTGCCTGCGACGTCGCCCTGGGCGTGGCGCCAGCGGCTGGTCAGGCGGCGGATACTGGACTACCGGCGCCCGCGGCTGGCTCGTCGGTCGCCCCCGTTGCTGTCGGTGGTGCTGGCGCCGCACCTCGCCGCGTCCGCGCGCCGCTGGTCGTCGTCGGTGACACGCTCCTCGACCGTGACCTTGTCGGCCGGGTCGAGCGGCTCTCGCCGGATGCGCCTGTTCCTGTCGTCGACGACCTGACCGACCGCCCCCGCCCGGGCGGGGCGGGGCTTGCCGCCGTGTTGGCGGCGCGCGACGGCAGAGCGGTTACGCTGGTCACCGCCCTCGCGAGCGATGCCGGGAGTGACGAGCTGCGGCTGCTGCTCGAGGGCGCCGGCGTGCGGGTCGTCGACCTCGGCCTCGACGGCACGACGCCCGAGAAGATCCGCGTTCGGGCGGCGGGGCGCAGCCTCGTCCGGCTCGACCGCGGCGGCGCCGGTGGCGGTGGTGCTGGTGCCGTCGGGCCACTCACGCCCGAGGCCGCAGCGGCGCTCGAGCAGGCTCAGGCCGTGCTGGTGGCCGACTACGGGCGCGGCGTCGCCGCCGAACCGGGCGTGCGGCAGATGCTCACCCGGCTTGCCGGGCTGCCCCGCCGCCTGCCGGTCGTGTGGGACCCCCACCCGCGTGGTCCCGAGCCGGTCGCCGGATGCCGGCTGGTCACGCCGAATACCGGCGAGCTGCAGCACTTCGCCTCGCTCGCCGGACTCGACGTCGCTGCCGGGCAGGGTGGACAAGCTGGGCAGGGAGGGGATGGCACCGGCGACGAGATCGCCCGGGCGACGACAGGCGCCCGCGCGCTCGTCCAGCGCTGGTCGGCGTCCGCCGTCGCTGTCACCCGCGGCGAGCACGGCGCCCTGCTCGCCGGCGATGCCGACACGCCGCCGCTGGTCGTCCCCGCCCCCCCGGCGCCGCTGTCGGACCCGTGCGGGGCAGGTGACCGCTTCGCGTCGGCTGCGGCCGGGCTGCTCGCCGACGGCGGGTTGCCGTCGGAGGCGGTGCAGGCGGCTGTCGTGGCGGCGAGCACCTTCGTCGCCGCCGGCGGGGCTGCGGCTGTCGACGTACGCGGCTCCAGTGCAGCGGCTGCAGCGAACGACCTCGATGCCGGCCTCACCCCGCCTCCGACCGCCGCCGAGGTGGCCGAGCGGACCCGCGCCGCTGGCGGCACCGTCGTCGCCACCGGCGGGTGCTTCGACCTGCTGCACGCCGGTCATGTGGGCGTGCTGCAGCAGGCCCGGGCGCTGGGCGACTGCCTCGTCGTCCTGCTCAACAGCGACGACAGCGTCCGCCGGCTGAAGGGCGCCGACCGTCCGCTCGTCCCCGCGACGGACCGGGCAGCGGTGCTGCTTGCGCTCGGCTGCGTCGACGCCGTGCTCGAGTTCGACGAGGACACCCCCGCGGACGCACTGCGCGAGCTGCGTCCCCACGTCTGGGCCAAGGGCGGCGACTACGCCGTTGCCGACCTGCCCGAGGCGCCCGCCCTCGCGGAGTGGGGCGGCCAGGCCGTCGTGCTCCCCTACCTGTCCGGACGATCCACCACATCCCTGATCCAGGAGGCCGTGCGCCGTGGGCGCTGACCCGAACATCAGCTTGACCAGCACCACCAGCCCGACCAGCACTAGCCGCGACCCCGGGACCGTGCTGGTCACCGGGGGGGCCAGCGGCCTCGGGCGCGCCGTCGTCAAGGCGGTCCGGGCCGCCGGGGGGCGGGCGCTCGCGCTCGACCGGGTGCCCGTCGACGGCGTGCCGCACGAGGTCGTCGACCTGTCCGACACCCGGGCCGCCGAGAACGCCGTCCGACGAGTCGTCGATGGCGCGGGCGGCACGCTCGACGCCGTCGTCACCGCGGCGGGCTGGGACGTGCCGGCCCCGCTCGGGGCGCTCGACGGCGCCACCTGGGACAAGATCGTCGGTGTCAACCTGCTCGGCACCGCCGCAACGGTGCGGGCGGCCCTCCCCTACCTCGAGCGCTCGCACGGGACGGTGCTGACGGTCGGGTCCACCCTGTCGCTCAAGGGCGTGGGCGACGCGACCGCCTACTGCGCCTCGAAGTTCGGCGTCGTCGGCTTCACCGAGGCGCTGCAGGCCGAGTTGCGCGGCCGGGTGGGCGTGACGCTGCTGATCCCGGGCGGGATGTCGACCGCGTTCTTCGACGAGCGCGACCCACAGTACAAGCCTGGCCCCGACGCGCTGCTCAACGACCCGGCGGACGTCGCGGCCACGATCCTGTTCGCGCTCACCCAACCCCCTGGCTGCGAGATCAAGGAGCTACGGGTCATGCACGGGTCCGAGCCCTCCTACCCGTGACCCAGCCGGCCGGCCGGGTACTCGCGCTGCGTGCCCTCGGGCTCGGAGACCTGCTCACCGCCGTGCCGGCCCTGCGCGGCCTGCGCCGGGCCTACCCAGACCAGCGCTTCGTGTTGGCCGCCCCCGGCTGGCTCGAGCCGGTGGCGACGCTGACCGGCGCCATCGACGGGGTGCTCGACACCGTGCCGCTCGGCCGGGTACCAGGCTGGCCGCCGCGGCTCGCGGTGAACCTGCACGGCCGCGGCCCGCAGTCGACCCAGCGGCTGCGCGAGCTCGGGGCGGGCGAGGTCTGGGCCTACGACACCGCAGGTGCCCCAGTGTGGGACGAGGACGAGCACGAGGTCCAGCGCTGGTGCCGGCTGCTCGAGGCCCACGGCGTGGAGTGCAATCCGCTCGCGCTCGACCTGACCGCGCCGGACGAGCCGCCGCTCGCCGGTGGCCTGACGGTCGTGCATCCCGGCGGTGCCGCTCCCGCCCGGCGCTGGCCCGCATCACGCTGGTCGATCGTGGCCGAGGCGCTGGCCGACGCCGGACACGACGTCGTCGTCACCGGCAGCATTGACGAGCTCGACCTCGCCCGGGCCGTCGCGGCCGGTGCCGGCCTGGCGCCCGATGCCGTCGTCGCCTGCCGGCTCGACATCACCGGGCTGTGCGCGGTGATCGCCTGCGCCCGGCTCGTGCTGTCCAGCGACACCGGCGTCGCGCACCTGGCCACGGCATACCGCACCCCGTCGGTCGTCCTGTTCGGCCCGGTGCCGCCCACCCGCTGGGGGCCACCGGCCGGTCGGCGCCAGCACACCGTGCTCTGGTCGGGCAGCACGAGTGACCCGTTCGCCGCCGCGCCTGACCCCGGGCTGCTGCAGCTGACTCCCGAGGACGTGCTGGCTGCCCTGCCAGTGCCTGCCCGGCGGTGACGCGGTGATGGTTCGAGGCGCCCGCGGGCAGCGGCCACCGGGGGCGGCCGGTGACTGGACGTCGCTGAAGGCCCTGGTCGACCTGCTCGGCCGACGCCACAGCCTCGCGGTGGTCGAACTGCTCCGCGGACCAGCCCAGCCCTTTCGTAGCATCGCCACCCGCCTCGGCGCGCCCGACACGCAGCTCTCCCAGCGGTTGCGCGAGCTGCGCGAGGCCGGCCTGGTGGAGGTCGACGAGGCGGGCGACTACCGCCTGACCAGCACCGGTCGCCGCATGCTCGACGACCTCGAACGGCTGGCGAGCTTCGCCGACGGCTGGGCGCAGCTGACCCAGCGGCAGCGCATGCCACGGGGGGCGGCGGATCGTGGGCGAGGTGAGGGCCGCTGAACAGCAGCCGTGGCCTGCTGGCGGCCCGATCGCGCCTCGGCTGGCCTCGCTCAGCCGTACATGAGCGAGCCCGGGGTGGTCAGCAGCTGGCCGGTCTCGAGCCAGGTCTTCAGGCCGGACAGGATCATCGGCCAGCCGCCGTAGAGCTGCTCGTTGGCTCCGTCGCGGAGCTGGTCGTGGGTGACCGTCAGCCGGCAGGAGTCATCGCCGACCGGCTCGATCTCCCAGGTGATGCGGGAGGTCCCCTCCCTCTTCACATCCTCGCCCCAGAGCGCCACCATGGTCTGCACGAGCCGCCGGGGCGGGTCGATCTCGAGATTGACCCCCTCGCCGAGGACCATGTTCGCGTTCGGATTGCTCTGCTCGAAGTGCGAGCCGGGCGTCCAGTCCGAGACGATGCGGTTGCCAAAGTTGTACTTGCTCCGGATCTCGCTGTCGGTGATCGCCTCCCAGAGCCGCTCCGGCGAGGTGCGGATGTACAGCTCGAACACCTTTTCCACGTCATCGTCCCGTCTGTTGCTGCTCCTGCTCCGCAGGCGCCCATTGGCTCGTGCTCCAGAACATAGGTGACCATCTAGTCACGTGTCAAGCGGCGCAGGAGCAGCGTCAAGATCGGGTCGATGTCGATGTCGATGATCCTGTTGGAACAATGCAGTTCGTGACGGCATCTGGAGCACGATGAACAGGGTTGTTCCGGCACTCGCCCTGATCGCGGTCGGGCTTGCTGGCTGCAGTGGCAGCTCGGCGGCGACGGCAACAGCGACGTCGCCAGCAGCGACGCCGCCGCAGCGTCGCCAAGCAGCCCTCGGACCGATCCCACGCCGTCAGCGAGTGTGCTGCTCAACGGGAAGCAGTCCAAGCCCCCCCCCAGCAGGTGCTCGCCGACGCCAAGTCCGCCTTGTTCAACGCCACGTCGGTCCACGTCAAGGGAAACGTGAGCGCGCAGGGCAAGAGCGAGCGGATCGACCTGCAGTTCCAGGGGCAGGACACCTCTGGCAGCCTCACCATCACCGGCATCCCCGTCCAGATCGTCAAGACCGCCCGAAAGGTCTACATCAAGGCGCCCGATCAGTTCTGGGTCAAGACCGTGAGTTCGACGCTCGCGCCCAGGTTGGCCAACCGGTGGCTCGTGCAGGACGCCGCCAAGGCCGGCAATCTCAGCAGCCTCACCCTGCAGGGTGTCGCGGCCTCCCTGAACAGCTCTAACTCACCACTGAAGCCCGCTGTCACGACGGCCGTGGTCAACGGCCAGAAGGTAGTCGTGCTCATCGAGCAGGACGGGTCGCAGTTCGCCGTCGCCAACACGGGCGCACCCCTGCCGCTCTCGGTCACGAACGCCACCACCCCTACCAGCTCGGGCACGTTGACGTTCACCGGCTACGGCCAACCTCGGACGATCAGTCCACCGCCTGGTGCGGTCGCCCCTGAGCAGGCGGCCAAGTCGCCCAGCGGCGGCAAGGCCTGACACGACCCCCCGGGCTCGCAGGACGCAGCTAGTGCTCGTGGCTAGACGGGCACGTCGTGTGGCTGCGACCTACGCCAGTGACGCAGCAACACGCGCCAGTCCGGCGGAGCTGTGCATCGAGCGGCACAATTGCACGGCGCTCCCGCCCGCTTGCCCGATTGGTCCCGGTAAGGGCGCAGAGCCCGCCGAGGACTGAGGAACCGCCGTGCAAGCGCGCCGGTGGGCTCTCGCCAGCCCCCAGTGCAGCGGTCCCTACTCGAGGTAGTCGCGCAGCTTCTGCGAACGGGAGGGGTGGCGCAGCTTCGACAGGGTCTTGGACTCGATCTGCCGGATGCGCTCGCGCGTGACCCCGAACTCGCGCCCGACTTCCTCCAGCGTCCGCGGGTGACCATCGGTCAGGCCGAAGCGAAGCTGGATGACCTTCTTCTCGCGGTCGGACAGGGTGTGCAGCACCGAGTCCAGCTGCTCCTGCAGCAGGATGAAGCTCGCCGCGTCGACCGGCACGACGGCGTCGGAATCCTCGATGAAGTCGCCGAGGTGGGAGTCTTCCTCCTCGCCGATCGGCGTCTCGAGGCTCACCGGCTCCTGCGAGACCTTGAGGATCTCGCGGACCTTGTCCGGCGTCAGGTCCATCTCCTTGGCGATCTCCTCGGGCATCGGCTCGCGGCCGAGGTCCTGCAGGAGCTGGCGCTGGATGCGGATCAGCTTGTTGATCGTCTCGACCATGTGCACCGGGATGCGGATGGTCCGGGCCTGGTCGGCGATGGCGCGGGTGATGGCCTGGCGGATCCACCACGTCGCGTAGGTCGAGAACTTGTAGCCCTTGGTGTAGTCGAACTTCTCGACCGCCCGGATCAGCCCGAGGTTGCCCTCCTGGATCAGGTCGAGGAACAGCATCCCGCGCCCGACGTAGCGCTTGGCGATGGAGACGACGAGCCGCAGGTTGGCCTCGACCAGCTTGCGCTTGGCGATCTGCCCGTCACGCTCGATCATCTCGAGGTCGCGGCGCATCCGGTCGACCACCTTGGGGGCCCCCAGCGAGAGCTTCTCGGAGGCGAACAGCCCGGCTTCGATGCGCTTGGCGAGGTCGACCTCCTCCTCGGCGGTGAGCAGCGGTACCTTGCCGATCTCCTTGAGGTACATCCGCACCGGGTCGGAGGTCGGCGTCTTGAGAGCGAGGTCCTCCTCCTCCTTGCGACGCTTGGCGGCATCCTCGGCGTCGTCCTCGGCGGACAGCTCGACGATCTCGACACCCTCATCAAGGATGACCTTGAGCACGGCGTCGACCTGGTCCTGCGGCAGCTCTGCTGCGATCATGGCCAGGCTCACCTCGTCAGAGGTGAGGAAGCCGGCCTCCTTGCCCCTGGTGATGAGGTCGCGGACCTCGTCGACCTGTGCTTCACGCGGCAGGACCGGTGCGCTCATTAGCTGGATCTCGTCCTCTCCTGACCGTCCGGGGAAACCTCAGGGTATGTCTCCGCGGAGGAAATGCGGGCTAGGTCACGTACGGCGAAGGAGTGACATCCGAACGGAAGCGTCAAGGTTCGTCCGCGGGCCGGCAGGGGCGTCACCCGGCGCCGTCCAGCTGGGTGCGCAGCTCCCGCTTGCGCTGCTCGAGGACGATCAGCTCGTTGAACAGCCGGTTGTACGCCTCGGTCTCCGACTCGGGGTTGGTGCGCTGCAGGCGTGACTTGACCTCGGCGACGCGCCGGGTGACGTCGCGCTCGTGCACCGACACCACCACCGAGCTGACGTAGCGGTGCTCGGTGTCGCCCTCATACTGCAGCGGCTGGACGGCCAGCGACGTCACGAGCGAGCGCACCGAGTCGTCCGCAGCCGCCTCGCTCACGGCAGCGACCCACGCCGGCACGCCGGTGGCAGTGCTCGTCCCGCCAGCCCGGCTGATCGCCTCGCGCAGGCCGCGGTGCGCCGGGTCGAGGAACATCGCCGGCTCCGTCGCATCGAACATCGGGCCGGCCACCGCGGGGCACTGCAGCGCCCCCTTGAGCGCCTCACGCTCGACCGTCAACGCCGCCGCTTCTGCGCCGCTCGCCGGCCGGCGGGGGCGGACGGGGCGGCCCTCGATCGTGCTGCCGTTGCTGTCGGGCGGACCCGAGCTGCCGCCCCCCGCGTCGGCAGCGTCGGCAAGCCGGCGCACCTCGGCGATCACCGGCTCCGGCGACTCCATCCCCAGCCAGCCTGACAGCCGGCGGGCGTACTCGCCCCGCAGCGCCCAGTCCTTGATGCCCGCGACCAGCGGCGCGGAAGCGTGCAAGCCGGCGCTGCGCCCCTCGGCGCTGTCGAGGTCGACCCCGTCCAGCGTGCTGCGGATGGCGAACTCCACCAGCGGCACCCGCCGGGCGACGAGCTCGCGGACGGCGGCGTCTCCCCCGGCCTGCCGCAGCTCGCAGGGGTCGCGGCCCGCGTCATCGACGGCGACGTAGGTCTGCGAGACGAACCGCTGCTCGAACTGCAGCGCCTTGCGGGCGGCGGCGCGGCCGGCAGCATCACCGTCGAAGGTGAAGACGACCTCGGCCCGGTGCTCGTCCTGGTCGTGCAGCATCCGGCGCAGCAGCCGGACGTGGTCGGAGCCGAACGCGGTGCCGCAGGTGGCGACCGCGGTCTCGACCCCGGAGAGGTGGCAGGCCATCACGTCCGTGTAGCCCTCGACGACGACGACCTGGTCGCGCTGGCCGATGGCCCGGCGGGCGAGGTCGGCTCCGTAGAGCAGGGTGCTCTTCTTGAACAGCGGCGTCTCAGGGGTGTTGAGATACTTGGCGGCGATCGGGTCGTCGTCGTGCAGCCGGCGGGCGCCGAAGCCGACCACGTCGCCCCCAACGTCGCGGATCGGCCAGAGCAGCCGGCGGTGGAACCTGTCGATCGGGCTGCCCTTGCTGCCCGGCCGGGACAGGCCGGCCTCGGTCAGCTCCTCGACGGTGAAGTCGCGGCCCCGCAGGTGCCGGGTGAGGCTGTCCCAGCCGCCGGGGGCGTAGCCGATGCCGAAGCGCTCGGCCGCAGCAGCGTCGAAGCCGCGCTCGAGCAGGAACTCGCGGCCGGTCTGCGCCTCAGCTGTGCCCAGCTGCCCGGCGTAGTACTCCGCGGCGGCAGCGTTGGCGTCGACCAGCCGCTGGCGCCGGCCCCCCTCGCGCCGACCGCCGCTTGTGCCCCCCTCGTACGCGAGGGTGACGCCGGCGCTGCGGGCCAGGTGCTCGACCGCCTCACCGAACTGCAGGTTGTCCAGGCGCATCACGAAGTCGAAGATGTCGCCGCCGACCCCGCAGCCGAAGCAGTGGTAGAGGTTGGCCGACGGGTTGACGCTGAACGACGGCGTCTTCTCCTCGTGGAACGGGCACAGCCCCTTGAGCCGGCCACTGCCCGCGGGCCGCAGTGCGACCTGCGCGCCCACGACGTCGAGGATGCTGGCCCGCTCCCGGACGGCGGCGATGCTCGCGTCGCTGATCCGCCCGGCCAACCAGCCCTCCCTCGCCTTGCACCGCGCGCTGGCGACCGCGTAGGCCGGGCAGGCGACGCGGCGAGCATATGTCGGCTGAGCGGCCCCGTCCGCGCCGTCAGCTGGCCCTGTGGACACCGCGGCAAGAGGGCGGCTCTTCAGCGCCCGGAACGGTTCCAGCACTCACGGCACGAGCCGGATCACGGCGTGAGCCGCGCGTGCCAGCGGACTGCCGAGGTGTCCGTCAGCCGGGCCACCTGGTCGACGACGACCCGCAGCCGCTCCGCGTCGTCGGCCGCGGCGTGCCAGGCCTCGCGCAGGCCCGCGTCGAGGACATCCGGCGCCGCAGCCAGGACTTGCTCGCACAGCTGCGCCAGGGTCTCCCGCTCGCGCTGCTGCTGGGACGACGCGCCCGCTCGCCCCATGACGATGTGCGCCGTCACCGCCTTGAGCAGCGCGCACTCGGCCCGCGCATCGTCGGGCACGTGCAGGCTCCCCGCGTAGCGGGTCAGCCGGCCCGGTCCTTCGGCCGCGCGGGTGGCGTCGCGAGCGGCTCCGGTGAAGCGGGCGATGAGCTCGCTGGTCATGGCCTTGAGCGCGATCACCCCTGATGCGCTGCCGGGGCCCGCCGGCACCCACCAGGGCTGCTGGCGCAGCCTACCCACGGCCTCCGGGTCGCCCACGCCGTACTGCGCCGCGGCGACGTCGACCAGGTCGCGCCCGAGCCCAGGGTCGGCGAGCTCGGCCAGGTCGACCAGGCCGGCGAGAACGCCGTCCTCGAGGTCGTGCACCGAGTAGGCCACGTCGTCGGCCCAGTCCATCACCTCGGCTTCCAGGCACCGTCGCTCGTCGCCCCGTCCTCGGCGCACCCACTCGAAGGCGGCGCGGTCGTCGGCGTAGACCCCGAACTTGCTCGTCCACTCGCGGCGCGGCCACGGGTATTTGGTCGACGCATCGAGCGCTGCGCGGGTGAGGTTGAGCCCCGCACCGGCGACCTTGGGCTCCAGGCGCACCAGCTCGCGGAAGGACTGAGCGTTGCCCTCGAAGCCGCCGCACGTCTCGGCGACGGCGGCCAGCGCGATCTCGCCGTTGTGCCCGAAGGGGGGATGGCCGAGGTCGTGGGCCAGGCACGCGGCGTCGACGAGGTCGGGGTCGCAGCCGAGGGCGGCTCCCAGCTCCCGGCCGACCTGCGCGCACTCCAGGGAGTGAGTGAGGCGGGTGCGCGGCACGCCCTCCTGCTCCTCGACCCCCACGACCTGCGTCTTGGCCGCGAGCCGCCGCAGCGCGCTGGAGTGCAGCACCCTGGCGCGGTCGCGCTGGAAGGCCGACCGGGTCGCGCTCGTGGCCTTGGGCGGCTCCGCTACCAGGCGCTCGACGTCGGCCTCGTCGTAACCCGGCATCAGGATGCCGAGAACCGCCTCATGCCGACCGGCCCACGACGAGCCCTCACGACGACCGGCGCAGCACAGCCGCCCGGCCGGACTCGAGCCGCGCGACAGGCACCCGGAACGGCGAGCAGGAGACGTAGTCGAGCCCGACCTCGTCGAAGAAGTGCACCGAGTCCGGGTCGCCGCCGTGCTCCCCGCACACCCCGAGCTTGAGGTCGGACCGGGTCTGACGCCCCTCTTGCGCGGCCAGGCGGATGAGGCGGCCGACGCCCTCGCGGTCGATCGACTCGAACGGCGACACCCCGAACACGCCGAGCTCGAAGTAGCGGGCGAAGAAGGAGGCCTCGACGTCGTCGCGGGAGAAGGCCCAGGTCATCTGGGTCAGGTCGTTGGTGCCGAAGGAGAAGAAGTCGGCGACCTTGGCGATCTCGCCGCCGGTCATCGCCGCGCGCGGCACCTCGATCATGGTGCCGACGAGCGCGGTGACCTCGGTGCTGGTCTCGGCCGCAACGTCGTAAAGGATCTTCTCGATCTCGTCGCGGACGGCCTCCAGCTCCTGCACGGCGGCCACCAGCGGCACCATGATCTCCGGCTGCGGGTCCTTGCCCTGGCTTCGCAGCTCGGCCGCCGCCTCGGCGATCGCCCGGACCTGCATCCCGAACAGGCCGGGGATGACCAGCCCGAGGCGCACGCCGCGCAGCCCGAGCATCGGGTTCTGCTCCGACAGGCGCCGCACCGCCTCGAGCAGCGGCACGTCGCGGTTGTACTCCGCACTGCTGGTTTCGCCTTCTGACTCGGCGACTGCCACGCGCACGCTGAGCTCCTCCAGCGACGGCAGGAACTCGTGCAGCGGCGGGTCGATGAGCCGCACGGTGACCGGCAGCCCGTCCATCGCCTCGAACAGGCTGACGAAGTCGGCGCGCTGCAGCGGCTCGAGCGCGTCGAGCGCCTTATTGACCTCCTCGTCGGTGCCGGCGAGCACGAGGTCCTCGACGAGCTGGCGCCGCTCCCCCAGGAACATGTGCTCGGTGCGGCACAGGCCGATGCCCTGCGCGCCGAACCGCCGGGCGCGGGCGGCGTCGTCGGCCGTGTCGGCGTTGGTGCGCACTGCTAGCCGGCCGGCCTCGTCGGCGTGGTCGAGCAGCCGGTGGACGGCGGCGACGAGCTCGTCGGCGTCGGCCTCGATCTCGCCCTCGAAGTACTGCACCACCGGGGAGTCGACC
>JAABUP010004199.1_pt1 | contig 23963 bp, 39 predicted proteins | sample 5559201 | NCBI WGS metagenome assembly JAABUP01 (sample SAMN10711887, study PRJNA513373) | rock metagenome | isolation source: Antarctica rocks | place: Antarctica
CTTTCCATCCTGGCCAAGTCATAGACTTGCCGCATGTTGCCAGAGTTCACTACCCATTCCTTGAAGTGTGACTGAATCACATTTTGCAGTTCTCGTTTCCTGCCATCATCCAGTACTGCCTGCACAATATTAAGAATTGTTCTTAGGCATACATGCCCACAGCAGGAGCATAAAGGCAGGCAGTGCAACAAATTTGGCTTGAGACCAGCTAACAGGCTGGAGCAGTGTACCGCATAACTAAACCTTCAGGTCAGAATTACATCAAGCCACAAGAACTCAAGCTGACCCAAGTTGAACACGCTGTTACATGCGCTAGTTGTTCCACTTGCAAGTTCCGTAGCTACCCATGACACTTGAATGTACAGGTAGGCACTAACCGATTTGATGGAGTTTCTGAGGGTGGCAACTGTCTGTACTTTGCTCTCCTTGGCCTCCTCATACTGGGCAGGCATGGGGAAGGGGCACACTGATGGCCCAGGACTCTGTAGAGGACTCCCACCCAGACTAGGCTCATGCGCTAGACCCACAAATGCCCCCAGGTCAGCTGACAGCCTGTACCATATAGGCATACACATATATACCTGACACACAATCACCACCAGCAGCAATTGTAGGATGTGATTGCAGAATGATGCCATGTCTGGTGCCTAGGACTGCAGGCATTCTTGTCATGTTAACAATTCAAGACCAAGGGCTGCCATATCAGTATCTGGCACAACATGAGATGCTGACAGCAAAGATTAGGCGCCCAAGGCTGCGCAGCCTGGCACTGCAACTTCTGTTTCATGCAGATAACATGACAGCTCAACATGGGAAGGTTACGGGACAGACTTGCTGCTAAGTGTTGCAGCTCCACCACACAAGGAGCCAGGACCGCCTCTGAAGGGAACCATGAAAGGCAGCAGCTTGTGGGCAGGCAGCAGCTGGGCTGTGAGGCGAGGCCCCGCAGGGGCCAAGCTTCCATCAGCCCTGGCATCAGGCCCTTTGGGGCTGTCGGGAGCAAGGTGGCGGTGCTCCCTTGCTAATGACACTGGCTGGTCCCACAAGTTGGGCTCCACTGCTACCCCTGCTGCTTCCAAGTGAGCCGCCAGGCGCTCATACTGAGTGCAGTATGGGGCCAGCTGCAGCCACATAGTTGCCTTAATCCTTGCGAGGGACTTATACGCCAGCCATGCTGAGGGTCCATAGCAGATACCTCTTGGGTTGCAGACACAGGGGTTATGACACTGCTGAGGACAAGGCAATGATGGGATGGATCAACATTAGCACGGGCCAGCCAAGATGGATACATGATGCCCCTACTGCACATCAGTGCACATGACTGACTGCACAGCTCTGCCTGAATGATGCATGCCAGGGAGTCCTACACAGGCATTATGCTCTGCACAGGAACACAGGAAGTAGTTAGCATGCCATGTAGCGCAGTCATGAACCCCTGCTGTGTTGAAACAGGCAAGACGGGTTGATATGTTACCTGCACAAAGCGGTTGTCCCCCAACATCAGAGGGGGCCGGTTCACTCCTAGGTAGAAGACACAGTCATGGCAGGAGCTGATGCAGATGCGCACACAGCCTGCTATGAGCTGTAACCGCTCACAGCGCTCTACTCTGAGCATGCGCCCCACAGCACCCACCACTACTGTGCAGTCACTGCAGCAGGTGATTGAGGCATACTGCAGGGGTGCCAAGGCATATATCACGCTGTCATGGCAGTCTGTTATGCGTAGCACGCCGTCAGGGAAATCGTCTTCCCCCTTTGCAACTGTGCTTTTGCAGACGCCCTGCACATCCACTACCCCACCTGCAAACAGGAGCGCTTGCCATGGTAGTGCGGTTGCTGTTGAGGAGAAGCTTCCATACAGAAAACCATGATATAGCCAAATAAGACTACATAGATTTGAAAATTGTACTTGCATAGCATGCTTGTGATTTGTGCTTGCGCTCCTCGCCAAAGAGCACTCAAATTCAGTCAAGATGTGCGTGGGACTTGGGATCCTGTGCTTGAGCATATGTCAACACTGCATGTGATGCACATTGCAAACCCTTTTGCTGCTGGCTGCGTGTCTGGCCGCAATGTGTCTGCTGAATGTCATTTGTAATACATCTCCTGGCCTACCAATCTAAACCAACCAGCTATTGCACCAAAGCAAAAGGGCAAGTTGCCAGCATGCCACAAGTGCATCAGCACATGGTTGCATGCAATCTTACTTTCAACAATGCCGGCAGGGGCTAGAGGCCCCCATCTGGAGGGGTGGGTGGGGCTGCTGACCATAGCATCCCCTTGCAAGTCTTCCTGCAGGTTCTGGCTCACCCACTCTGCAAGGTCTGCTAGTGGAGCCTGATGCTGACTGTCAACCCCGTTCAGCAGAGGCACTTGCATGCTCAGCTGCCCAATGTCCTCTGCAGCACATGCACTCACTAGAACAATGAGATTGCCAATGCATCACGCCTGCAGAAGGTGCTATACTGATGCTCCCAGCAGCAGTGTCGAAAGGTGTCAGAGACTTCTTGCAACAAGGACAATCAAGTCAAGGCCTGCGATGCTGTAGTAACATTAGTAGTACTAGAGCATCGCAGTGGTTAACTCCTACCTGTGAAAGGGGATGGACTGATCTCCATGGGGCTGCCCTGATCTGAATTGTGGTTATCAGCAGGTCTGAGCAGCAAACCCAGACGGTCAAACTCTTTTGCTGAGACGGACATCTCAGCAGCATTGGGATCTTGAGATGGGTTGTCAACAACTAGGGTCAAAAGCTGATGACTGTGCCGCTGAACATAGTCTATGTAACCATGTAGTTGCTGCTGGTGCTGGTACAGATGTTGCTGCAGCTCCTTTCTCACTAGATGGTTGCTGCGGGATTGCTGGAATTGGAAGTGGGCTGCAGCACACCAGATAAGTTGCAAATTGAACTTCACAGACACTGCAAAGGCGCATATTTCAGTTACTGCCCCCTGGGACTGATGCAGTGAATGCCATTGCTTCACGCAACATGCCTTGTGCTCCATGCATCAGATGATGGAAGAAAGCTCGCCTGGACTACCTTGACTACCAGCAGAGGATCTGGAGGAATTTGATCTGGCTGGAGATACAGGTTCTTGCTGCCCTGGCTGGCTGCCATTCTGAAGCGGGGAATGGTGTGGTTGGTGTGGCTGAGTCTGGCCTTGCTGATGGGCGGGCATGAGCTGTGAGTTGAACGCCTTCTCATCTTGGGATGCTTGTGAGGGCCAAACATCCATTTGGTCTGGACGCTGAGCTTGACGTATATACAATTGAGCAAAGAAGAACAAGGCCACTGCATGTATGTCTACTTGCCGTGGCTGACCTGAACAGTGTGCAAGTACATCAAGATAGATATGTGGAATTGGCTTGCATCTACAACGTGAAATGCTTGCAGCTAGCAAACCTTGTGGCTCTTCCTGCGTGGGTAGATGAGACTCATTGACTGCAGTAATGGTGTCCACAAGCACCTGTATGTCAAACATATGCCATGTTCGGCCCAAGACTGCCACTTGGGTGGTGGTGCTTGACTGTTTGTCGTGCTTAAGTTCTAGACAGCTGCCAAATGGAGTCATACCTCTGCATGCTGCTCTGGGACATCCAGACACTCAGCAAGTGCTGGCAATGTAATCATGCCTGCAACCATGCCATCCATTTTGAGATCAGCATTTGCAGTCTGAGCGTGTGTTCAAGCAGTCTTCAAGAAACCTGGGTCAATACTCACCAGTGCTTGAGTCTGCGGTGCGCTCTGATAGCTGAACAAGCAGAGTGCGCACAGCAGATATGCCATCTGCTTGAGACAACCAGGCAGCGACAGGCAGAGAGCCGTACTCAACCACTTCACGGCGTATCGACAGTCTCTGACTCATACTAAGTGCCCTCGTCGGCTTCACGCAGTGTGGGGCCTACTCAAGATTACATGCGTTGAGCGCTAGTATCTTTGCATGCTACGAGTTGTGATCATACTCTTTTCTACACATGCGCAGAGGGTCCGCGACTTTTGTCGCATCTGAAGCAGCACTGTGAGGCAAAAGCGCGGACGTGCATCGGGGCGGCTATCGCAAAGATACTCACGTCTTCTTGCACACAGTGTGCTCAATGCGTGTATACGCAGCGACGTCCGCTTCCTCCGTGATCTTGCACAGCAGTCAACCGAGATCAAAGACAATGAAGAAGTCAGGGAAGAAGACGAACCACAGCCCGGTTAAGCACTATCGCTTTCAGTGTTTGTCACAATCTGGGCGTAGGCCAACCTACGTCTGCAGTGCCTACGGGTGGCGCCAATCACCTGGGGTCTGTAAGTACTGCACGGCTGCAGCACATGCAGGAAGGACAAGGAGCATGAGCTTGCATGTAAACCATTGCACAGGTGCAGGTACTGACGCGTGGCTTCCACAAGATAATGTCAAAAGCTTCCTGACAATAGCCATTACAAACATAACAAGGCTTGTCAAGCATAATACATATTTAGTGAAAACCCACAGGCAATGTACAACGCACAAAACCTGCTGAACAGACTACATGTAAGCTCTCAGTATGAATAGGCAGTGTGGTAGATGATCATCAGCTCTTTGCCAATGTCCTGCTTGACACTCTCACGCACAGGTTGAGTGCTAAGGCGCAGTCCATGCAGTTCAGAGGCTGGTGGCTGTAAAGACTAGCACGCTGCCCTGCAGACACTATTCCTCTAGGCTTTCTTGCCCATTGCATTCAGGGCACTTCCAGCCTTATACCAGGTGATCTGGTTGTCATTGAATGTCTGGTTCACCGTGAAAGTGAAATCCTTGCCATCTGGCTTCTTGACGTGGACCTCTAGGGACTTGCCTGGTGACAGGCCGGACACATCTAAGCTGAGCTTGTCAAAGGGTCCAACCTTGTCGTAGTCAGCAGGGTCAGCAAAGGTCAAAGGTAGCATGCCTTGCTTCTTCAGGTTGGTCTCATGGATACGGGCAAAGCTCTTCACAATGATAGCCACACCACCTACAGATTACAGAGGCATGGGTTTTAGTTGAGGCCACTAGAGGGAAATGTGGTTACCTAGAGATGTTGCCGCATACACATGAGACTTTCTTGATAACGCTGGCTGCAGAGTACAACTTGCCTTGTCTTCAGTCATCAAATGAGTAACTGCATTCAGAAATATGCACAAAAGGATCAAGGATGCCAAAGTGAGCACCACCATCACCAGGAAACATTCTGCCTTGAACACACGGAGTTGCAAATACATATGACATTGTGCGTAGCCCCATACAAAGCCTCTTGCATACAGACTCACCTAGATGTCGGGGCTCTAGAGCAGCGTGCTCACGAGAGCTGCCCTCTCCATAGTTCTCGTCACCAATGACCACCCATGGCTTGCCCTCAGCCTTGTAGTGGCGGGCCACAGCAGGCACTGCACCATACTCTCCGTTCAGCTGGTCCTTGATGCTGTTCACCTGCAATCAGAACCACACCCTGTGCTTTCAGAATTTGTCCACCAAGGCGTCAGGCGTGCTGTGGAAGGTTGTCATAATGGGCGGTTTTGTACCCACGGGACATCACTTTAGCAAGAAGATCATGACCAGCAAGCAAGCCCAAACAACGGGGAAAAGGCAGCGCCATACCTCGCCGTTCTCAGCGTTGAGGGCACCGATGAGCATGTTGTTGGAGATGTTGTCCAGGTGACCTCTGTACTTCAACCAGGGGCCTGCCATGGAGATGTGGTCAGTGGTGCACTTGCCCTTGGCCTTGATCAGCACCATGGCGTCTGTGATCTTGCCGCCAATGGGCTTGAAGGGCTCCAGGATCTGCAGCCGCTTGCTGTCTGGGGCCACTGCTACATCAAAGTCGCCCTCTGGATTGGGTGCCTGGTATGTCTCCTCACCTGTACCCAAGTTTGCCCAGCTGTGAGGTACAGAACACAGAGCTGCACCTCAGCAGGAACACGATGTGTTGTCTGCTGCTTGAGGATGTGCAGCAACACTTCAGGCCAACAGAGCCAAAGCAAAGCAGGCTTGCCATCCAGCACACACGCACCCTTCTTGCAGCAAACATGCAAGAAGAGCAAAGATGCAGTACTCATCAGGCCTCAAACCAATGTGATCTGAGTCATATAAATGAGTGAGTATGGAAGCAGCAATGAATGACAGCTATAAAGGAGAAAATAACAAGTATAGCTCACAAACCTGCGTCAAAGCCCTTGCTAGGAAGCTCGTCCCCATTGGGTGCATCCAGCTTGATCTCCTTGCCATCAGCACCCACCAGAGTGTCCTCCTCAGGGTTGAAGGTCAAGTCACCAGCAATGGCAAAGGCGGTGACCAGCTCAGGGGATGTGACAAAGGCGTGTGTGGCAGGGTTGCCATCGTTACGCGCAGCAAAGTTACGGTTGTATGAGGTGATGATGGAGTTTGCCTCTCCTGCATGACAGGCAGTTGATGAAAGTAGTGCTTATTGGACTGTACATCTTTTGAGCTGGCTGTGTCGTACCAGGCATGCAGACAGGAGAACGTTTCTGCTGATACATACATGCTGGACAAATGCTTGCTTCACAGGCACAGAGTGTGTTAAGACAGCAGCAAGGGTTGTACTTACCCTTCTTGACCTCTGTCCTCTTCCACTGTCCAATGCAAGGCCCACAGGCGTTTGCAAGGACTGTGCCGCCAACCTTGGTGAAGGTGTCTAGCATGCCATCACGCTCAATCGTGGCTCTGCATTCACACACTGTGCTGAAGACCTGCCAGACACTCAACATTGCAAAGCCAGCTGTCTGAAACCTGATCAATGGTGCCAAAGTCAATGCCGCGAAGGCCTGAAGCCAATGACCGCAACTTCTGTTGAAACAAGTTGAGCTGTGACTGCTATTGCGCTGTCTAGGTATGAGTGCACGCGCAGTGCAACTGCAAGGCGGAGTGTACCTGATCTGCTCACTGCCAGGTGTGATGGTGAATGGGACCTTGGTCTTGATGCCTGCCGACAGTGCCTGCTTGGCGACGCTCTGCGCCCGCGCCATGTCCTCATATGAGGAGTTGGTGCAACTGCCAATCAAGCCCGCCTTCAGCTCTGTGGGCCACTTGTTTTCCCGCAGTGCATCGGCAAACTGCAAACACACAATCAGATTCAGAAATCTTTGCTTACACTGCTGTATCATGTATTGGGGCCACTGCTCACACCCTTCTGCAGCACACGTTCAGCAAGATGGCATGTTCAAGAGCTGAGTTTGCAAACTTGACACAAATGGTATGTAATGACTTCAGGCTACACTTAGACTGACAGAGTGTACTATACCATCACGAGTGTGAAGCTCATTTGCAAGCAACAGCATGCAATTGACTTTGAGCACATTCTTGACAAGTGTGCATTCCTCAGAGGCAGCACAGGGTGGATGGTGTCCAGGCTTGCCCGCAGTCACAAGCATGCAGCATGAAGCACCCACCTTGGACAGAGGATGTGCTAGATCAGGTGTGAATGGTCCGTTGATGTGAGGCTCAAGCTCTGACAGGTTGATCTCGATCAACTGGTCATACTCACAGCCCTCATCTGGGCGCAGGTGCTCCCGGAAGGAGTCTGAAAGCTTGGCAATTGGCTCTCGGCCAGTGGCTACCAAGTAGTCATACATGCGCTTGTTGTAGGGGAATATGGAGGTGGTGGCTCCAATCTCAGCTCCCATGTTACAGATGGTACCCATACCTGAACACCGATCATCACCCGATTACTTTTCCTGGCCCATGTACTTATGCAACCACGATATGATGTCGCAAACTGTGGAGTGATGCAATGCACTGGACGCAAAGTCAGCTGCAGAATGACATGCAAGCTTTGCACGTTGTTGTAAAGCATCAATCAAAGGCGCAATGATGTGTCTGTCGTCTGGACTTCAGCTGTAGTGACTGCAAATCTGGTGCATCAGATGTGGGACAATCTAGCAGTGTTACCTGTGCAGGAGATAGCATCTACACCGGGGCCATGGTACTCAACAATGGCACCAGTGCCACCCTTGACTGTCAAGATGCCAGCCACCTTGCAGATGACATCCTTTGGTGATGTCCACCTGGACAGCTTACCAGTCAGCCGTACACCAATCACCTGCATTCCAAGGACGCCTTGTTCGTAGCATGTCTTAATCAAAGAGTTGTAAACACATCACTAGACAACACTGATTATCCCAAGGAAGATGAGAACTACTCCTGCCTGGCCAATATAAATTGCTTGTGAATCAGGCAAATGTGCCACATGGGCAGTCCATCAATATATGCTCCAGGCAACAGATGTTTTGCCCCATGTTGCACCCCACCAAAAACAGGCAGCAGCTGTGGAAAAGATGCAGGTCTGAAATACCTTTGGTGCCTTCAACTCCCATGGGAGCCCTGCCATGACGTCAACAGCATCAGCACCACCAACACCCACAGCGCACATGCCCAACCCTCCAGCGTTGGGTGTGTGTGAGTCTGTACCAATCATCATACCTCCAGGGAAAGCATAGTTCTCTAGGACAATCTGCAGAAACAGACAACAGTCAATCGGTACGCCCAAGTTGGCTATCACAGATATCAGTGTCTGCAGCAGTGCACACATAATGCAGATAAAGACAATGCAGGAGCCTGACCTGGTGAATGATACCGCTGCCGGGCCTCCAGAAGCCAATGCCGTACTTGGAACCAGCACTGGCAAGGAAATCATAGACCTCCTTGTTGGTCTTCACAGCAAACTTCAAGTCAGCCTTCCCACCAAACTGGTTCTCCCTGTGAGCACTTTTGGTGTGAGCAAAGCTGCTGATTTCCAAGATTCCCTGGTCTGACGACATGTCACAGCAAAGTAATCTGCTCACTGTGATTGTGGGAGTATAAATTCAGATGTGTTGTACCTGTCTGCCTGAGCTTGTGTTGTACCCTCAATCAGGTGATCACAGTGAATGGTGGAGGGGACAGCTGTCTGAGGCAAGCCTGAGGAGATGAACTGCAAGACTGCCATCTGTGCTGTAGCGTCTTGCATGGCAACACGATCTGCAGATCAACGACAGATACACCAAGTCAGGTGCCCTCTGTATTGTCAAAGGGAGCACGCCAAAGACTATGAAGCTGGTGGCGTTATGCAACACGCGCGCACACGGCGTTATGCAATATGCATGCACACACACCTGGCCTGAGCCTCAGATAGCTGACACCACGCCTGATGTCTTGTGTGTCAGGCTCATCTAAATGACCATATACAACCTGCAGTCATACAGCAGTCTGTTCTCATAGAGGTCTCAGGGTAACCGCAGCAGCCAACAGACAGTTGACCATAGGGTGCGACTGACCTTCTCTGCTAGAGTCATTGGCCTATTGAGCCTTTTGCGAACAATCTGCAAGGAGAAGTGAAAGTCAGTGAGCCAGAGACACCCAAACTTGACACAATATATTTGGTGAAAGGACGACTGCTGTACGCTTACACTGAGACGGTCCTCCATAGCGGCATACCGCTGTCTCAAATCCTCATCAGGCTCTAATCGGCTCATCGGAACCTGCAGCATGCGGGCAGACTGTTAGTTGAGGCATCGAGTCAGATGGCCTGCTATGTGAGGCTGCGTCGGGATTGCCTCTGCAGGCACAGATACCTTGTCTCCTGATGCTACACTGGCAAAGGTGGCTCGTGATACATCACCACGAGAGGCTGCACCCAACACGCCGCGCCGAACCTACAAACAGTCGTCCGCAATAAGCAAATATCTGCAATCAAGACCCCATCCAAGGGGCACCTTTGACTGCAAAGACTCTCACCTGGGCAAGGGCCCGGCGAGCCGCCTGGGAGCAGTGCATGCTGCCAATCAAGCCTTCAAGCTATTGTCCGACGAGATTGGAGTTTGCAATCGAAGTGAACCGCGCCGGGCCGGTCAGTGTTGGGATGGTCTCCAAGCTGGCAAATTTGTCAACTACATGTAGAGTAATGTATGAGAGCCGTTACATGCATTCCCTCGCATCGTATCTCCTTGATGCGCCTGCCATTGCTACTGATGTGACCATGCGCGCTGTGCCTTTGCCCGGTCGAAGCATCGGCCTTGCGGCCTTCGATAGCCAACGGTGAGCATACTCCTTTTGCAGCAGGGGAGTCGAAGTGTCTGCAATCATAGGAGTTTCACCGTCTACACAACACTAGACTTTGAAGGCTGGGTGCTGGAGTGACGCGGAAACTTTTTGCTGCACAAAGTGCCACTTCAGGCATTATGTTGCGCAATACTGCGCTTCAGCAGTCGTGCAGACTGATGAGATCGCAAAGCGTGTATGGTATGATTTTTAAGACATCGACCGCATGCTTGTCCATCAGTACCCTTATTTGAGCTGTGCTAGCTGAGCTGACTGTAAAGCTGGTTTGGCAGTCGCTTTGTGCTTAATTGTGGTTCTTCTAGTATTGCAGGTGAAACCAATGCTTGCCGAGGCTTTGCAACAGAGCTCACAGCTGGCATGACTCTCTTGAACAAGGGCATGAAGGCAGGACCTGGCGGTCGCTCATCGGTAAGGCAGACTACATCTTGATACTGGCTCAGCAGTATTGGCAGATGCATTCATTCCCTGCGTTCAGAAGTATAGGGGCTCAACTTGGCTTATATCACCTTCACGCTAAACAGCGTTGATCACCTCTCCAGGTCAGCGGGATCACAGCCACAGTGTTTGGGTCAACCGGCTTCTTGGCCAGGTACGTGATCAATGCGCTGGCAAAGGCAGGGTCCATGGTTGTTATCCCATACAGAGCTGATGACCTAGATGCACAGCACCTCAGTACCATGGGTGACCTTGGACAGGTATGGATTGTACACATGGTATGGTGTTGTCATGATGGCGTGTGTATGTATGTATGGCAGTTTTGTCAAGGCATGTCAAGCGAATCCAGCTGACAGCCATGTGTGGCTTCATTTGTCATGCATGAGCAAACACTGATATGCCACAAATTGACATGATACAAAGAATTTGAGGTTGTGATGCTTCTTTCTGGCAGCATGGCCAGGCACTGCTTTCATCTTGCTTTCTGATCCCGCAGGGTATCTTGTGTTGCAGCTGCTACTTGCTATAACAGTGCCTTGCAGCCAGTGCCAAGCAGTCATGCATGCTGCCAGGTTTAGCTCAAGACTGATGGCTACTGCTTGCTTTTGGAGCCAGGCGCTGGGTCATGCTTTCTTCCCTGCGAAATTTTTGTGTCATATTGCAGATGGTGAAGGTGAAGAACTTTGATGCTCGGGATGATGAGAGCATTAGACACCTCATCCACCGCTCAAATCTGGTGGTCAACTGCATAGGCATTCAGAAGGAAACCATGAACTGGAGCTTCCAGGAAACCCATGTAGATATTGCAGCCAAGATTGCACAGGCTTGCAAAGAGAATGAGATGGTAGAGCGATTCTGGCATGTTGGGTGTCTAGGCGCCAATGAGAACTCCACCTCAAGAAGGCTGCAAAGCAAGGTGCGGTCCAATCCAGCGCAGCTCTACATTGGGCATACCACATGGCAATGTGCACATCCTTTGTGGCAAGCTCCCTGCATGCCATCAATTGGGTTCTCCAGACATTGCCTCTGCCAGCTACATGTATCAAGTGAAACTCACCCTGCACCAAGCGCTTCAGGTTTGAATGGGACACAACAGCTTGATGGTCAGACACATCTTGCTTTTCCTGCGTATTGCTCATCAGCCACATGCACCTGTCACATTCTGTATGTATGCTATAGTTTGCTGGGGAGCAAGCAGTCAGGGAGATCTACCCTGAGGCCACTATCTTTAAGCCTGGCCAGCTGATTGGTGTTGAGGACAACTTGATGAACAACTTGGCGCGACTAGCCAAGAAGTTCCCAATCATCCCTCTCATTGATGGGGGCCACCAGAAGATACAGCCTGTATATGTGCGGGATGTTGCACAAGCCATGATCAACTCCCTGAAGACCAAGGAATGCCTGGGACAGGACTACTACCTGGGTGGCCCAGATGTCATCTCGTAAGCTAGCCTTCCCCACCTTGCTTTGCACTATCTGCGGCTGCTTATGCAATGCTGCAAACATGTCTCCTTGTGGCATTGATTATCAAGGCAACAGTGCAAAACTTCAGCTGTGCCACCTGTTGATTGAAGCTTCTGTGCTTGAAAGTGCTTGCGGCAGTTTTGATGCAGCTGATGAGATTGCATGGCAAGAACATTGATGTTTGCATGCTGACAGCTATGCCTGACCTTACGTGTATCAATACTTTGCAGCCATAAGGAGCTTGTCAAGCTGACTTTTGAAACCATTCGTGAGCGGTATCATGGCTTGCCGCTTCCAGCACAGATAGCCAAGGTCATCACTGCTCCTAGAGAAGCCTTGTTGAATAGGGTAAGATGCATGCCTGACATTCTGGCACCTGAGATCACAACAAGCATATCTGGGATACTCCTGACAGCAGTCTCTGAACTCTGTGCAACACGCAGCAATCATTGAGCATGGAGTATCAGTAGATATAGGCAAAGACATGATGGGCATTCAAGTGCATGATTATGTTGCTGTTTTAATTAGTGACCATGTGTACATGCCTGCCAGTCAGGTGCCTTGGCCAGTTCCCTGACATGTTGGATCCAGAAACATGTTCCCAATGCTGCACTGATTTTGCAGAGCTTGTTAAAAGGCCAGGATCATCAACAGTCCACATCAGATACAGTATGCAGATGAAACATGGCCATGTAAGGCTGCACAATGCATCAAGGTCTTGAACAGCGTTGTTGCTTATAGGTGCCAATACCCATCAACTACCTGTTCACACAAGACTATGTGGCAGAGTGCTTGCAAGACCAGATCATTCCAATTGGGGCTGATGTCAAGGGCTTTAAAGAATTGGAAATTGAGCCAAAGAGCATCTTGTTTGGAGAGCCCATTGACCATATCAGGCATTTCAGGGTGGGAGGATATGAGCTGGGAACAACTGGCGGTGGTGGTGCAGCAGCTGGTGGACATGGCATGAGAGACTATGATGGAGGCAGAGCCACCACCTGATTTCCTTGCAAGTTCTGCTCACCGCAAAGTAATGTGACAATCTGGCAGTCAACGCACTTTACTACTGTTAAGTAGTAGAAACATTCCTGGCACTACTTCCTTGCCTAAAGGATATATAGTAGCAACAGTGCTGTCCAAATTATGCAATGTGGTCGGTTGCTGCTGTCAGAAGAACAACTTTGCTTGTGCTGTGCTGGGTGAGTGACCAGACTTGGCGTGCTTTTGTGGCTTGTTCTTTGCCTTTGATGACTTCATGTGGTTTTCTCTATGATCCAGCAGGCTACTGCGCTTCAGTGCACTCCCCTGTGGGCAGACAGGCAGCACATTTGGCCGGTGACAGTACAAACAGCTCACACAGCACGTGCTTCCTGCTGCAGCTCAACAGCAGTATGTTGGAATAGCCGCTCACAAGCGTGGCGTACAGCAATGTTGAATACTGGCGATCAACACTGCAAAAGATAGCCTGTAGAGCAGGGCAGGGCTGCTGCTGATGTTGCACTGGTTTGCAGACTGACTGCAAAACAAAGTGCATAGACAGTGGTACGCGTTATCAGAGAAAACAAACTTTCATAGCCACTGTTCACAGCTGTGCATGCATTATAGCGGTCACATTACTTTGTACGGTTGCTGAAAAGCAATGTGTCACTTCACAGTGTGGTGCAATACATATGGATCACCTTAGGCCTGGAGTCAGGTGGCGTTCTGATCTCCTCAGGTGGCACAGCACCACCAATTTGCATCCACAGATTGCGTTTCATGGCAAATCGGACCCTCTTCTTCTTCTGTGATGCACCATCCTGTGCTTTGCCATCAGCCACAACACTGTCTCCATGGCCATTGGCCACTGCAGCCATGTTATCAGCTTTGCCAGTAACATGCTGAACTGCAGCGCCAGTAGCAGAGCCTTGGCTGTGCTTCTTCTGCTTTTTTTTAGCAGATTTGCCATTGCTCAACTGAGGAGGCTGTAGCAATGCATCCATGTCTTGCAAGTCTGTGTCTGACCGCCGCTGCGCCAGCTTTTCCTGTTTGAGCCTCAGAGGCACTGCCTCTGCAGCACCTGCCAGCTGTGCCTGGTGCTTCTGCTCTGCAACGGATGCTTGCTCTGGCAGTGCGCTGGCTACAGCAGCTGCTTTTTGCTTCTTCTTGAGGTTCTTCATCTGTCTGCCGTTGACTTGTGCCATTGCAGCTTGAGGCATGTCATCAGCGGCTTGATGAAGAGCAGCTGCTGCCTCTGCTGCAAACGCGTCTGCAAGCAACGTGACCAGGTTGGTTAACCATTACTGGTGAAGTGCACTGACTTCAAACAAAGGACATCACACTGGGAGCTACTCAGGACTGTACATACGTGATACTATGTAAGCCATGTGTTTGATGAATGATCAAACGAAGTACTGATGAAATGCAGAATCACAAAAGCAGCCAACCCAGATGACAGACTTAACAAGTCTAGGGCTTCTGCAAGAATGCAGAATCCAGTGCTTTTGCACAGCAGCCTAGCTCAAAGTCTCATCACATGACAACGAGGCAGCAAAGCCATACATAGCCAGATACATATATATATATAGTTTATGTGTGTGTCAGCAATGTGCACGACTCATGAATCTGCAGTGACACATGCAATGCAGCCCGGCACTTTAACAGCACATAGTAGTCTAAAATCACCTCAAGCAGCTGGCTGGTGGCATGCAACAAGCAGTAGGTGTACCTGGTGACTCCACTGAGCCAGTTGTCTGACCACTGGCAGCAGCAGTACCATCAGTAGCTGTACCACTTTTGTGCTTCTTGCTGACCGCAGGGCTGCCTGGCTGGTCCATCAGGGCTGAGCTGCCTGCCTTGGAGCCCGCCTTGCTGTGCTTGGATGATGTGCCCTTCTTGCCTTGTCTGGCAGGGGCAGTCTGCCGCTTCTTGGCTGCCTGCTCCAGCGCCTTGCTGACCTCGTACAGTTCCTGTCTGTTCTTACTATGCGTTTCTGCTGATGCCCCTACAGAGTGAAGACTCCATTGGATAAGCATATGTTTGGTCTACCAGGAGTATTGGGCTATGAAGTGGCGTTACAAGATGGACACAGTCACTTATTTGAACAGTGATGTTGTTTTGCTTGTAAGTGAGCAGTACGCTTGCAAAGGCTTACCCAGATGAAATAGATGGTCTGCAAATTGATCGATTCCCAGATGCCGCAGTGGCGTCTTTTCAGACGGGCGCAGCACCTCATCAATGACAGCATCAAACACTGCCTCCCTGCAGTGATGAATGGTGTCAAACACAGCAGTATGCGGAGGCCTCACTATGCTTCCAGCAACTATACAATACAATGAAGGTGAGCCTTGCCAATGCAGCCATCCCAGGCAGACGTTGTTTGCCAACAGCAATCTGATCAATGTAAAGTAAAACTGTGTTGCCCCAGAGTGTATGATCACCTGAGCCTTGGCAGAAAAGCAGCTCTGTTGGTCTTTGCCAGAGTTTGGCAGAAAGGCTCCAGCAAGGCTTGCAGTACATCTGCTGCTGGAGCACCTCCTCTGCACACCTCTTTCAGCTCAACCACAAACACATCAGCTATGTGGTATGTCAGGCCAGCAGCAGGGTGGCTGTCTGTGCTCAACATCACATCCTTCTGGATATATGTCATGAACTGTGTCACTATTTCCATATCCCTGCATCAAGATCACGACTGAAACAATGGACTAAGAGCGGATGCTGTGTGGTTTATGAGGGCTCAGCAGACTATGCTGAGGCTGGCATCTGCTGCTCAGATTTGGCATGAATGATGACAAAGATAGCTTGTGTGGAACTTTTTGTGCATCTCACCATTTCTGGGCTTGCAAGTACAGAAACAGGGCTTGAACAAACTTTCTGACAAGCATCATGAACTTGTCCAGCCGCAATCTGTCAATGCCAAACCACTCCCGCCGCATGGTGCTGAGGAAAACAGTGAAGTAAAGGTAGGCAACCTGTGACATGAGAGCCAAAGTCAATGACAGCAAGAGCATGGTGACTGAGCAGAAAGCAAACCAATTGACGGAGTCAGATGTGACAGGCATACCTTGTAGGAAAGCATGGGGAGTATCTCAGCTAGCCTGACAGCCAAGTCTGCCTGCAACAGAGTGTGCAAGCTTGGCAGCCTGTTTGACTGGTACAAGAGTGTATGCACTTCAGAACAGCAGCCACACCTACCTGGAACGCTGCCTTATCTGCATGCCAGAAACAGTAGAAAATTCCCTTCCACAGCCTTCTCAGGTCTTGTTCTGTCAAGTCGTCTTTTTTAGACAGCCATATAGTCAAGGCTTGAAGCCCTTTCTCCCGAGTTTGATTGTCTACCGAGCCAAGAGCACGTGCGAACTTGCTGTTGCCATCGTCGTCTTGCACAGTCTCCAGCAGGGGACGCTTACGCTTGCGTTGCTTTTGCAATTCCATTCAAACGCGTTGACCTAGGAAAGGTGCAACAAGTTCGGGGCTGGCGGCTGCTCAATCCTTTGCAAGAAGGCTCAGATGGATACACAGCGCACGGTTTTGGTTAATTATTGGGTCTCCGGGAGGACCTTCGGTGTCAGTCAACTACAAGTGTCGGCAGAAATTCAGCAGTGTCAGTGTCACATGACTCTTCTTCTTTGGGCAGACTCACCTCATGGTCCTCGCTGCACCCATCTCAAATTCCCAAGAGAATGTAAGGTGCTAAATGAATAGATCAATCCAAAGTACTGTCCTGTGCGGATGCATTGATAACACAACACCAAGGGTACACAGCTACGACTAAGCACACAAATACACCTCATGACAGGGCAGCTTGCAACAAATTGTCATCCGCATGGTGGCCTGAACTTTGCATTCATGAGGGTGCGTTTGCAATGTGGTGCACACGCAGCCCCCATGATGGGCTTTTGCATGGGTTGACGACCCTTGCATGGCTTTGTACAAGTGCTTGGTTTGGAGCACCTGCGTGGTGCACATGACAGATGCACAGGATTTCAAATAAACTTGAGCCGCTTTTGCACTGCTGGGCATGCAGGGTGTTTGCTGACACATTCCTGGTCTAAACAACGCGTTGCGGCATACTCGCGTGATTGAAATGCACGCTGCAAGCAGATTCGGCTTCGCCAGCTGTGCAAGCGCAAGATAGTGCTGGCATATCGAGCATGCTTGCTCCGGAGACCACAAGGGTATGCGTCTATGCCAGCTCCGGTGTTCCGAAACAGGTCGTCATGCATGGTATATAGTCTGCGGCAGCCTGGGCGCAAGTGTGCGAATTTGTGATTCAGGTAGAGTTTCATGGTACTGCTTACACAATCACAACAGCTGTGCAAGACGAAGGCTCTCTCACAGTGGAGATTGAACAGCAATCAGAAGCATTAAGATGGCGCGGCAACTTCACTGCTCAATGTAGGCTGCAACAGCCGACGCACACGATGACTGTCACTTTTGCTCAAAGCGTGTCTTCAGCAGCTGTCAAAATGCAGATATTGAAGACATTAGCGCTAAGACAGGCAACTACAAGAAGTTTGCTGTCTTTGTCAGAATGCTGGCATCAGCAATACGGCAGGAGTCAGACAGCGTCTTTGTTGACCTGCTCACCTACGCAGACTTGGAGACCCTAAAAAGCAGAAAGGGTGCAGGCCGAGCTGCCCTGCAGCGGACTATACCCCCCAACAACAAACGGTATCTCATACTCACATATGCAGCTGAGTTTGACAGAGTGCATTATCCTCTGCCACTACTGTATGAAGAGCCCACTGTAGAGAGTCTGCAGTCAGTAGTACAGCAGCTGAGGACAGAGCTAGCACAGTCAGCAAGTGCTGGAGGGAAGGTTAAGCACAGCGAGTCAGCTGCTGAAGTCAGGCGACTCAGGGAAGAGAACTCAGCTTTAGAGCGGCGGCTGGAAGAGACCCAACAGCAAGCAAATGACAGCAGCTTGAGCAGTAGTGAGCAGCTGCAGATAGATTATGCAGAAGCACAGCAAGAAGTCACGCTGGTAAGTGAGCATGTATACTTGAGTCCCTGCCTTATTCTAGGGACAGCAATGTTTGCGTGTGCACAGCTCTTGCTGCGTGCACAAGCATGATACATTTGCTGGTTGCGAATGCAGTGCATTGTGTGAGATCGAGATTTTGCATATGCACAAATAGCTGCATGTCAGCTGGCACAGTCATCAGAACAGCTGCACAGCTTTCCCATATACACGCTGATCTGCGGATGTGATCCACAATTGGCTGATGTGCTGGATGCCAGAGAAACTACTCAATCTATGAGTGTACTCCCCCCTCCTCTGTGAGGATCATCAGTCTGACTGAAACATGGATAGCCATTTTGCTCTGATTGGCTGGTGGCCATCTGCATGATGCTGCAGCTGCGGAAGGAGTGTGAGCTGATGCAGCAGAGGGCTGAGGCGGCAGAGGGGGTGCTGGACCGCGAGAGGGGGGTGCACCGCCGGGAACTCAGGCGCAGGGCCAAGGAGCTGGCAGACATGCAAGATGACTTGGTCCAGGTCACACCCCTTTCTTCATCGTGGCTTGACGCACTTCATTGCAATGGCAACAACAGACTGGTGGTTCATGGTGTACTGTTAGACAGGCACCTGACTACCATTTGCAGGCCAAATCAGCAGTGTCGTACTACATGTGTTCTGTGAGTGCATATTACGCCTGGTCTGACTGGGCGACTGCTGGTCATGTACATCAGCAATGTTGTGATCAGGCTGGCAATGTCACAGATACACCTTTTGATGCAGTGTTCTGATGATCAGCTACTTGCTGAGCATGATAGCTTGTTGCTCATCTTGACATACATCCTGAAGTGCACAATTCAAACCAAACATTGCATTCAAAAATGACATGGCGATGGTCTGCTCTGAACGAGAGATGCTTGAAGTCAAACCATAAGCATGAATGGAAAATTGCTGGTCTGGCACAAAGGCAAGCACGGTGCCACCGTCGTTAGTGGAGCCACCATGTATGCCTTCACTTGCTGTCCGGCTGCCAACTCAACAAGGCCTGCTGCAGGCACGAGAGCAGGTACGGCAGCTACGTGTGCAGTGCAGAGACCTGACTCAGGATCTGGAGACAGCACGCCGACAGGCTGCTGTGCGCTCTAACAGGTGTCCTCTCGGTGCACAAAAGACATTTGCCGCCTGGCATCCCCAGTTGCACAATGCTGGCTTGTAATGCGTTTGCCATACATTCACACCTTTTGTACCATCATAGCAAACCTCTGCAACAAAGTGTGGTCATGCTACAGCTATATATATTCAAGATTTGGGGTAGTACTGTTGTAGCATCCATTCACAGTCTTCCAGCAGTAGACTGCAAAAGTGGTCTGTCTGACTGCTGGCATGTGCAATGCATTTGATAACCAGCATGATTGATTCAGGCGAGAGTGGGTATGCATGCAGGCCGCTACGCAGCAGTGCGCCTTCCCGTGGTCAGGATCGGCCTGAAGGGCCTTCTAGGGGAGTGTCACCTGCTCACACCCGGCCCCCCTCTCGCCCCACCAGCAGAGGCCCCTCCAGAGACAGCAGGGCTGCCTCTCCTGCCATGTCCCGCCGTAGCACAGGTAGTGTCTGCTGTGACCACTCATGATACATGTGTCGCTATCAAGAGGGAGTATTTGGCAACAGCGTTGTGACTATTTTGTGGCGGCCAGCCATGACACTCCTATTGCAGTGATGTACATCTGTTCAATCGCAATGTATCACTGCATTCAGCATTTGTATAGTGAGCTGCAACAGGGACAGCAGCTGAGAGCACAGTATGCCATGCCTTCTTACCATCCAGAGCATTCTGCAATGCCCATGCCTACTGCAGACCATCTGTCATTCGGCTTCTGCTTCTCTGCATGCTCAGAAACGATTCCATCTAGCATCACAGATGTCCGGCAACACAGCTGCTGCTAAGGAAGGAAGCTGGTCTGTTACACCTAGTTGTGCTTGCCCACATGCATACCATGGCAGCCTCATAGATCACTGCACGAGCTTCCTTATAGCACGAGCCTTATGCCAGCTTCCTGATGGCCAGATCACAGAATTATAGGACATACACAGCCACCTGTCAATCTCTTGCAGACCAAACATGCTAGATCCAACATACCTAGGATCTCTTTCAGTACACGTCGTCGCAGCCTCATGTTTTACAGGGTCTGCAGATTCAGAATCAAGGCCCCGGTCAGCACCCTCCCCCAGGCCCCGCTTTGACCCCACAGAGTATGTGCGTCAACGCCATGAGCGGCACTACCTGGCTTCAGACCGCTTGCGCCGCCCCTCCCCATTCCCCCACCGTCCTGCCCTGAACCCCACCTCCAGGCCTTTATCAGGTGACTTACATATTCTCACTACAGTCTGGTGGCAGAAGTCTGCATAAGACTATGGCAGCTGGGTACTGCCAGTCTACTACGCTTGTTCCCTTTGTTTATACTCTCCTATGAGTGTCTCTGGCCAGGTCGTACTCTTCCTTGTATACAAAACTGTATGCATTGCTAAGTACACATTGGAGTCTGTTGGGGGAGGTATGAAACGTTAAGGAATCTTGACAGAGTCAGCAGCATTGAATCTGGATCTGAATCTCTGGATCTATGCTGATCATGTATGCTGATATATAGGCACACATAGTCTGCGGACATAAGAAAAACAAAGCAGTGGTTCTTTAAAAATTAAGCCGAGCATATCTTCAGGGCCATAAACCTTGCGTTGGAGACAAATGACTCATGTCTTAGGGTTTGAGAGCACATGATGCAATGAGTCAACCAATTCTTGCATGACATTATGGAATGCCCAGATCAAATGCTCTTCTTCTTGTGGCTTCATTTGGTGGCCTGTCGAGGAGAAAGTCAAGATTTGAAGTCCTGGCCAGACACATTTGTATAGACTGGAAAGTGGTCAACAGTTGTACCGACAAATAGACTGCAACCAGCCTGCTGTTGAGCACCAGAAAGAATATGAGAAACGATGCAAATCTTTCCAGTGATGCTGCTGCACCTGTGCTTGTCTGCCTGTCATATGGACATACACATACAGCATGACTAATCATAGCTTCCTGCACAGTGCCTATGAACTGACTTCACCCGCTGCACAATAGCTTTGACAAGAGAAGCTCTCCTGCAGGCCAGTCTAGTCCAGCACACAGCAGAGCCAGCAGTGCAGAGAGGCAACGCGACACGGTAGATCGGCTGTCACAGCCTAGGCACTCTAGCCATCGCTCCCCAAGTGCAAGGCGTGCCTGGGGCAGCCCTGCAAGGCCAGATAGCAGAGGCGCAGCAAGTGACATGAGCAGCAGACGACCTGCAAGCCCACAGCTCCACAGGCCTCAGTCAGGTATTGCAGGGCTGCTTGTGCTGCCGTTGCATCCACCACCACTGGCCACCCTTGTGCTGTGAATGTTTCACTCAATGTACCACACACACTGCCATGTAGCTGTATGCAATACTAGATGGTGTTGATTTAAAACGCTTCTGAAGCCACACACAAGACGGTCATGCATTGTTGGTGTCTTGAACCTGTGTTCACAGCCATTAAATTTGAGGCTTCAGAAGTTTTGAAACACACATGTTGGGTGTCTGTAGTTGATTGTGGAACTCTCCTGAAGGATGAAAGCTCTCTGCTCAGTTCTAACTCATGGCACAGGTGCCCCTGCAGGCCTGCCTAGCACAGCGGGGCGTGCAGAGTCCCCCGGGAGAGCTTTACAAGAGATCAAAGCAAAATTGAACCAGTTCACAGGACCGCAGCTGGCAGCGCCTCTGGCTGCAGACGTTTGTGATGCAGCTTCCAGAGGCAGCATGAATGCTGAGCCAAAGGATGCACAAAATTGTGTTGGGCAGCCTGCTGTATTGGACAATGCATCAGCAGAAATTGCAGATATTGATCAGAGGCTGCACGCCCTTCAAACGTTTTTGAGAGCTGCTAAAGCTGGTGGGCCTGTAAAGAATTCATAACGTCCATGTGCAATTGTTGCTTGCTCTCATGCAACATGACCGTCAACAAAATGGCAGATTGCACATGGTGTATTTGAGATGTTGTACATTTAACACTCAACATAACAAGCACTTCCACTTTGACCAAACACACACTCTGGGTAGACACCACTTAAGCAATACCACGCATTTGCCCCCCAAAGCTTACGCCACAAAGACAACAAAGACTACTAAAAACAGCATGAGCACAAAGAAGATTTTCATGATGAGCCATCTGTTGGAAGATATACTGTTGAGGTACTTCAGTAGCTGATCCTGTGCGCTGTCCACATTGCTCAAAGTCTCATCAACATTCTCATCTATTCGTATCGCCAGCTCTCCTTGCTCTTCCACCTGTGACAAACAGCATCAAACAATCGTATGTTAATCAGGCAATGTGCAATATTGGCACATGCTAACAAACACAAAGCTGCTCCAGCATAGGAGCAAAAGCTGATGCGGCAGATGTGCTGACTCAAGAGCACAGTTCCTCATGAGGTGCAGCTGACCGTGCAACTGAGCCCATGTATACAGCACCAGCACACCAATGCAAAGATGCTTTGAGTGGTTCCAATGTGCAATGCTCACCATGTGTGCTAGCTGCTGAAAGATGCCTCCAATGTCTCTGATGGCAGACTCCACCTCATGTAGGGCTTGATTCCTGCTGGCCAGGTAATTGTCTTGTGGCGCCGACAGCATCAGCTGCTGCTGCTGCTGCTGTAAAAGTGGTTGCCTGCACGAAGAACATGATGCACAATTCATGCACATGTGGGATCCTCACAAATCTCACAAGTGCTATTCTACAACAAGTAGACTTACTGCTCAGATGATGAAGCCTCTGCATTATCTGCACCACCCTGCAAGCTGCCCTGCACAAGCAAATGCAACCTCAACCCATCAAGGGCAACTGTCATTTGATGACTCAGTATGGCAGCAAAAGGACTGCAATTGCAGGAATACTGCATGTCTGCTTCCCCACCTTTAGATTCCCACTGCCCGGTTTTGATCGCCGCACTGGCAGAAACTGAGCAGATTCATCTGTGCAGAAATGCCAAGCTCAGACTTGTACTGGAATAAATGGCAACACTACCGTCAAACAAGAAGCGTACACAAAGCTGACCTGCCCTGGCACGAGGCTGAGCAGAAAAAAGATTTCTCCGGTCTGTTTGTGACTTCAAATTGTCATTTCTGATTGTGAGTGCTTCCTGAAACTCCTTTGTGGTATCTTTCAATCGTAATCGCAGATTGTCCACTACTGTGTGTGTATGGTTAGCAGACTGCTTGTTGCCATCCAATGCAGCACCATGCATGTTTTGCAAGTCTGCTATCTGTATATTGAGACCCTGAATATCTTGTTTCAAGACCATGGTAAGCTCATTGATCTCTTGAGCAGGATCGTCAAACATCGAGGTTCGCTTTGCCAGCTGTGTCAGCTGATGTAGCTTTTGTGATGTGCTTTGGATGCCCTTTCCCACCAGAGCAGCTCGTTCTCTAAAAGCTGAAGCCTGTCCAACACTTGTGGCTGGAAAAGCTGCATAACAACCGCTGGTCAGGAAGGAAAGCTTCTGTGGGTAAGCGGAAAGGCACACTGGGTCTGTACAGTACCTTGTTGCTGCAGGTGTCCTGAGGTAGAAGCACCCATCTGCACGGGCGAAACGAATGTATCTACAAGCATCATATGTACACTGGAGCACCTCTCAGCTGTCAGATATGTACCTGCTGTCGTTGCAGCCGGTCTGCGATGCTTGTCAGCTCAGCAGTGCGATCTCGAATCGAAGTACCAGCGTAGGGAGGCATACTGCCTACAGCCGTAGCTTGCACCGGTTGAACCTTTGTGGAAGTAACAAGCAGCGAATCTGAGCTGGTGAAGTTTAAAATTTCGTGACTCTAGCACAGCAGATGAGACTCCAACGTTGTTCAAGCACAAACTGTGATCAACAGCAAGCAGCAGCAACATATAAACACACCTGAGTACGGTGCCACCTGCCCCTGACTGTTGTTGTTCCGCTGCTCTTCTTCCGTTCTGCTCCGCCCAATCGTATTTTGCAGTTTGCCTGCCACACATCGCTCTCAGCTAGG
>JAABUP010004200.1_pt1 | contig 23958 bp, 25 predicted proteins | sample 5559201 | NCBI WGS metagenome assembly JAABUP01 (sample SAMN10711887, study PRJNA513373) | rock metagenome | isolation source: Antarctica rocks | place: Antarctica
TTGCGCGCCCTCAAATTCACTGCAACAATTGCTTCAGCGATCTCTCGAATTGTGTTCAAAACGCTCTGGCGATGTACATGTGCTGTCCCTGACTGCGAGCTTGCAGCCGTTGTTTTGGCCTCGTGTGTAGGACCTTTCTGCCGGGTCCCAAGAGGGACAGGAGCTTCTTCACTACTAGAATGGACCGCAAGCACAGCACAGGCCAGGCACTGCACATCGATCGACCTCTGGAATCTCAAACGACACGTTGTTGGGGTCGTAACAAGGCTGAAGCTGACCAGGCAACTTCAGCTGCACCTCCCTCTGCGGACTAGCGATGGGGCTACAGGGCCTGCTCTTGCTCAATAATCGCTTCCAGCTGTCGATTTTCATGCTACATGTGTGCAGGTGCTACAGTGTTATAGACTCGAAGATTTTCCTGAACAGGATCGCCAGGCTTGGGGTATCTCTGACGAAGACTTCAAGGAGATAAAGTCCCAGCTTGTGGGAAAACCTCTGCCGCATGCGCGAATATCGCAACATGAGCTTGAACAGAAAGGGTACACATCTTGGGGGCACTATAAAGGAGTGGCAGCCTTCAGAGCATGGTAGAGCCTGACCTGCAAAGGTCACTCTGCTTTTCCCCAAGCCTTATGACTTTTGGGACACTGGCCAAGAGGCAGTTGTTTCTGTGGGACAAGCTGATTTCAGGACCAGCTACGGGCGTTCTTACCATGTCAGGCATGCCTTTTGCGACACACTGCCGTGCAGACTTGATACGCCAGACGAGCTCATGCATACCACATTGTGTCTTGTCAACAGATTCATATGTCGGCAGTCATGTGTAAGGGTGTTTTGTCATCATATGCCAGGCACTGTGCAGCATAAGTCTCAAAACGTTTGAGTGGTGGTCATGAGGGCACATGGTCTGCAGCGACACGTACTGGGCTGACCAGAGCTGTACAGTGCTTGTTGGGCCGAGCGCCTCGCAGAACTTGTTCCTAGCTGCCACAGCTTCCTTGGACAATGGGTGCAGGCTCTTGAGGTACACCTTGCCATGTTGCTGAGCATCAGATTGCCTGGTGTTGACCGCAGGTGCAAACATGCGGCTGCTACTGCACTGCATGTATGCAGCACACTGTTCAATGAAGCAGCACATTGACAAAGCTGATTTCATACAAAGTGGTATGGAGCTATAAGGAGCGATTTTGAAATTTTCTCAATGCAGACCTGGCTTTGTGAATTTTGTGTTATGTAGAGTAATGTGGATAGCCATCATTGGTGTGACTTGCACATGCTTCATATGCTTGAGCAACAGCGCACAGTATACTTTCACATAGATAGACACCCAACAGGCAGCTACTCTAGCTCTAAAGATATTTTCAACCATCACTAGGTACCTACTAGGTGTGCCTAAACCCTAGTACCTGGCAAGAATGATTGGCTGAAACGCCTGTCAATTATCATTGTTATTCACCATCGCTAGTTCTTCTGCTCATCAGCACCGTGGTTTTCTTTCCCGCCAATTGTACAATGCACATGTGTGCACACTGTACCCTTGATAGATTGGATCTCAGATACACTTTCCCAAGGATACACTAATTTGCAGAGCTTGGTACACATGTGCACACTGTACATTGATGCTGTTCTGTGCAAAACGATGCACCGAGATATCCCTGATCTCTCGATAGAGCAGACTAACAGTGATGGCAGCCTGCTGTCATCTTGTGAGCATATCTAAATGATCCTTCTCTACTGGATCTCCGTTCACAACTAGTCAATCTGGTCTGCTGCACGATCATCGTCCGCAGCAGTCAATAGCTTTCCAGATTTGTCGAAACCACCGACGAGGCATATCAACTGCAGCAAATAATGGGCTTTCATGGCAGATTACAGGGAACGCAGTCACAGGATAAATTCATGATTGACCAAATGATATATATCTCGGTGGGCCTGTAGGGAGCGCTCGCTCATCTAAACTACTGTAGTACATTATCACTCAGATCAACAACACTGCTTTAAACCTAAAGCTGGAATGAAAGGATTATATTTCTGCATAATGATGCAATCTGTACAACAACACCTTGCCTTTAGCATTTCCAGCAGCCAAAAAGCCACCCTTGGGACTGAAACAAAGTGAATGGATGTATCCCAAAGGAGTTCTGGATGTGGGCCAGTTCTTGAAGACAGTATACGAGGGCACATGCACCAATCTGAGCGAGTCCTTCTTCATCCTTGATCCCATGGCCAACACCTGACTGTCAGGGCTGAATGCTAGACTGTCGATTGTGGTTGTCAGATTCATGAAGGTATGCAGAGGGCTTGCCGACCGTGCAGCCACAGGTCTGTTGGCCTGAACCTCTGCCTTTGAGCTCTGCAGTCGGTCATATACATTGACTACGCCGCTGCTAGAGCCAGTGGCAAAGAGGCTGCCTGAGTTTGAGCAGGTGAGAGCTGTGCTGTTGAGGCATCCCTCATCTATCTGTCTGTCAAGGCAGCGCCTTGTGCGCAGATCCCAGGTGTGCACAACTCCATCCCCACCTGCATAACACATTCTCACACTAGCACACACTCTCAGACTAGCACATATTCAGCCAATGCTAATGCCTGCAATGACAAATTGGTGAGGTAGCCTTCTCAGGCAACTCATAACCATTTGTCATCACTTCTGCAGCTGGAAGCATGCCTTGTTATAAGGAAAGTGCTGCCTCATGTACAGCAGCAATGCTATATTGGCATAGCAGCAATGCTATATTGGCAAAGCATCTCCTGTACCCTATTGTGAGCCTCCATGTCACAAATCTTGCCAGGGCAACATATCATACCTGCAGTCAATAGCTCTTGCCCATTGGCTGAGAAGGCAGCTGTCCTGACAGTCCCATTCATCTTCAAAATACCCACACTCTGCCTGGACTTCAGTGACAGCAGAGGTATGCAGCCCTCATTGCCTAAGAAGGCAACCAGGGGGTTGCTGCTGGATGGGCAGGTCACAAAGCTTTCAAAGCTTTTCTCTTGGCGGCCCATGATGCCTTGGACTCGCTCCACCCGAGATGCTGCTAAGTCATAGATGTAGAAGCACTTCCGGCGTCCAGATGCCACGACCTGAGAAAGCACAGCCAACTGAGCGTGAACTGCAGCCAGCAGTGCAACACAAGACAGGACTGATTTGGTGGCTGGTTGAACATGCTAAAGGACTCTCCTCAACCGGCTGGTGCCTGGAAAACAAGTGCCCGGCGGTACACATGCCATAGTTGCATAGATGTTATGCTGTGATGCATGTCAGCAGGCGGTTGTCATGACCATGGGCTGCTGCTGGTGCTTGCCGGGCATGAACATATGCTTACCTGTCAATCAGGACATAGCAGAATTGCAATCTGCAGCACACATGTTGACATGCTATGGCACATACACTGTGAGATCCATGCATGTGGGGTTCATGGACACAGTTGCACACACACATGAGCATCTAAAGCAAACTGACCTGTGCTCCATCATTGGCAAAGGCGGCTTTGTGCAGGGGTGTGTCAGGAAAGTAAACACTCTGGACCTTGGGGTTCTCAATGCCATCCACCTGTGAGCAAGCATACACCTTCAGCAGCCAGGTCATCTGCATACCAGCTGATATACGTCCTGTGGCAAATGCATAGTCACACGTCTGCACAGTTGTCAGCAATTGGGAACTTAGGGCCGAGGTGACAATTACATTTACGAGCAAATCAGCAGCAAAGCTTCCCCCTCAATCCTGCACAAAACACTCCCCCCCCCCCCCTCCCTTGGGCTGCCGCTTGGCAGCCCCCTTTGTGTCCTGAAAGAGTAGGAGCCAAGTGAACTTTAGTGTCGGCAAAGGTTCGTTCCTTGTCAGACATCACTTTCTGAGTTTGTTTTGCAAGATCTGGCACTGTGTGATAGAAATCTGTCCAATCTTGGTGTGCATGATAGCTGTAGTGTACCTGAAAGAGGCGGAGCCTCTTGTCCAGACCAGCAGTGAGCAGCAGCTGGCCAGCAGGGTGGAACTCCACAGACTGCACCACAGACTTGCTGGGCTCCTGTTGATTGGCATCCCTCAGCCTGGTAGTCTCAATCAGGCCTGGGGCCAGCTGCTTGTTCTTGCCCAGAAGTGCCCCTGCCCCTGACAGGATGTCCACCTCGGCCTCATCACCACTGCTGCAGCAAGTCGCACTGTGTTTAGGTCAGCAGGCATGCAGCAGTGACTTTAACGTGGTTTGTCAGCTTTGTTCAGGACCAACTGCTCTTAGGAGTTTGCTGAACCACTGTGCTTGATGCAGCTAGACCACTTTAGCCAATGCAGTGATATGCAATTGATGTGACACATTGTCATGCACTTTTAGTGTCATGTGGTGTTACTCGCTGCCTTGCCACAAACATAAGTAGGTTTCCTGTCCCGGGGACTACCAAGCAGACAAACATGCTTGCATAGGTCTAGACGCAAATAAGATCTGGCTTCATGCTTACTCTTCATCGCTGTCTTCACCAAATCCGCGCCTTTTCTTGGCCGTCTTCCTGTCCATGCGTGCCCATGATGTTTTGGGATTTAGCTTCGCATGCTGCTGCCGCAGCCTAGCTTCATACTCTTTGCCTACAAAGACACACAACAACTGAGCCATGGGCGTTTCTGTCAGATGCTTAGCACGCCAGCCCTTGAAGAGAGGTCATGCATACTGTGTCCCTGCTTGAGTTTAGCATACAGTGAGAGGCAGCTACAAGTAAATATGCAACAGCTGGGGTCGTTTGGTGGCATGAGGTGACAAGCTCCCAAGGGGTCATGGGCAGCACATGACAACAGCAGCTCTGCACTTGTCTCTGACTGCACTTGTCCCCAGAAAAGTGGTCATGATATCAGTATGTCACTGTCTACCGTATGCAGTGTGTGACATACTTCTGAACTGAGTATAGACAGGACGGTACAGTAAATAAGCAGTGCACACCAGAGACAATGCCATCTTGCTCTGTCTTTCTGAGCTTTCTGAGGCGAGGCTGAGCTGCAATGTTGACTTGTGCTGAAAGGTCATCTGCGTCGTCCCACACAGGTCTGCGACCGCTTGTTGATGGTGCAGCCTGCTGTATCAGCTCTGCATCTGAAGCATCACTGTCTTCTGTGTCAGCACGAAAAGCAGCGGGTGTTCGGTCCTCCCATGCAAGAGGCTGTTTGTCAGCCTCCCATGGCAACTCCGCCTGCAGGTTTCATGTTTGTAAAGACTTGCTTTCGAAATGGCTGGCACTGTGCTCCGGCACCTGTGTTGGTGAGTACTCACGCAGTGTTGTAAAGCTCAGACACAGTCTGTTGCAGATACTACAGGAATAAGGTAGGACGTAGAATGTCAGCAATATCACCTCTGATTGGTCGCCGGCCTGGTTGAGCTCTTTGCCAAAGTCATCTGTTGCAGCAGAAGCGCTTCCGAACAGAAATTGCTCCAAATCTGCAGCCTGCGTTGCACTTTCTCACGTCTGAATACACCCTTACGACATTGACAAGCAAATTAGTACATCAGCCATGCCAACAAGCCGCACCCTGTCGATGTCGGTAGCGGTCAGCATCCGCTGGCGCTTGACGCCAGACTCCGGAACAGTCATGGTGAACCAGCCCTTGTCTGCTGCGCTTTTGCGCACAAAGGTCGCACTCTGGGGTCAGCTAGCTGCACGTAGTTCTTCGGAATCCGAGTTGACGATAAATCTTCTGTCACAGTGCGCTGGCGCAAGGCAACAGTTGCCGAGATCAACCGCACTCGGCGGCATTGACGGTGGTTAGCGGTGGGACGCAGCGCGGAGACGCTGTTACTCAACAGATGCAGCTGCGGTCAGCTGTGGCGCATAACGCTTGGTGTTCATCATGGCGATCTTCTGACCTGTTTTGTGACCACTAGCCGACCTTATACGCGAACCCAGGGGACACATGTGCGTATTGGCGTTTTGATTTGCATCTGGTTCTTTTACGACTTGCAAATCTTGAGTCAACGGGGAGCGTTTCGCCATCCTGGCCAGGATCAAAATTATGCGCGTGGCGAAGCTGCGTTTCCTGCTACTTTGCGTTCCACTACTGACTCAAGCCCATCCTTGCGTGCCTGCGCACTACAACACAAACGCCAGCAGGTGTCACTCTAAGCCACCTTGACCTATCTCGCATCCGAGGACGTTGCGCACAAACAGCGCAGCGGCGACAGGCCTCACCGCTGTGCACATTCAGAAACATGGGACGGCAATGCATTAAAGTTCAGCATAGGACGTCCGTGCAATTGCGCGATAACACGAGGATCAGCTTCTGTTGATAGGGCACGTCGCAGATCATAGCACACAGTATCTAACTTGTGTTTCAGGGTCGAGGACAAGCTCAATGTGCACTTGGTTCCGCACACTCATGATGATAGTGGCTGGCTGAAGACTATGGACCAGTATTATTACGGATCAAACAACAAAATCCAGGTTTTTGTCTATTCTACCCTTAACCTTGACTGCCACAACGAAGACAACATGATGAGCTGATCAGCCTTGTTTGTGTGCAGCTGGCAGCAGTGCAATACATCATAGATACTGTTGTCCAAGCTCTTGACGCCAATCCAGATCGGAAGTTTGTGTATGGAGAAATGGTGCGCTGAGCAGGCTTACATGCATGCTCAGTTGTTTATGCAGCGAGGACTTCTTGTGTGCTGACGTCATCTGCACATGTTTTTCCACCCAGATTGACGTAATGCTCATCTTGCGTGGCCAACGTAGCAAGCAAGCAATAATGCAATCCTCCTCAGCCCATTAAGTGTTCAGCATAAACTGTGCACCTTTTTATTGGAGTGGTACCCAAAAAGGCGTGGTTTGCAGTCTTTCTTTACACGTTGGTGGAGGGAACAGACTGAGGCCACAAAAGACTTGGTGCGCAAGCTGGTGGATAATGGACAGCTTGACTTTGTGAATGGAGGATATGTCCAGCATGATGAAGCTGCTGCACACTATGTTGCCATGATTGACCAGACCACTCGTGGTCACAGGTACCAGAAGCAACTCTACAGCACATACACCAGTTCTGCAATGCAATGTGCCTTGATGCACAGCCTTTGCACAACATGCAAAACACCTGATCGACAGGGAGTGCTCAGATCGCACTGTGGTCATTGAGGCTCTTGCCATACTCTGTGTACTGATACCACTGCATGCTACACATACGTGTTCACATCCAAACCAACCAAACCTCACATGTTCTCACAGGTGGTAGCGCTCTCTGTTTCTTGGCATGCATGCCTTTGCTCTGTGTTAAAGACTGCGTGAATTGGCAGCTACACAAGATTGCCATCTCTGGCTCGCAACCAGCATGTTATCTCAGTGGCCTAGCAAGCACCATGTAGTCTGTAATGCACTTTGTCCACACTCACCTCTTGCACACATGGACTGCAGCTTTATCAAGGAGCAATTTGGGAAGGTGCCAACCATCGGGTGGCAGCTGGACCCCTTTGGCCACTCAGCAACTCATGCAGCCCTCATGTGTGGCTTGCTGGGCTTTGATGGCCTCTTCTTTGGCAGGGCTGATTACCAGGTATCACACTTTAGCTTGCACTGACCTGAGCTGCATCTGCCAATTTTTTCCTGTAAGCCAATATGGCATATGCTGGTCATGGACCAGGCAGGTACTCCTGACTGCCAGCTGCCTGTTCGTGCATAGATTCTTGCTGAGTTGCAAAGCTGCTGTACTTATGCTTTGCTACCTGTGCGATGTATCTGCAATGAGACTGCACAGTGCATGGACACAATTGGGTCTCTGTCATGCTGATGGTGTGTTGAACGGGTGTGTTGTCTGTAGGACATGGATGTGAGAAAGCCTGCAAAGCAGATGGAGATGCTGTGGCGAGGGGCCAAGTCCTTTGGCGACTCTGCAGATGTTTTCACCTCAAATTTCCCGACTGGTGCATGCCTTCTCCATCTCATAAACTTCTGCCCACCAACTTCCATGTCCTCCTTACATATGCTGGCATTGTTGTTTATCAAAGCTCACACATGTGCTTATGCCGGGCTCATCAGTCATCAGCTTTGCGACGGAGGGTAGATGCTGTGTGAAATCCAGCCAAAAACTTGTATGCACTCTTTGTAGCACCAAGCGCATCCTGTCCATCATGGCATGCTGCAGCCAGACAGCACATTGTCATTGAAAGAAAAAGAAAAGAAAAGAAAAGACTACGCCTTTCGGCGTCAATTTAATGAGAAGCCAAGTATTATACCGGGCTGCCCGGGAGCACATTGTCATTCTTGAGCAAGGCAAGCCTAACAGCGCAGTAGACAGAGTTACCTGACTTTGACTAGGCAGGGCTGTTTGGCAATGCCCACATGTACTGCTTTGCAGTGTGTTTGACCTAGTTTCTGGGCACAGACGTTCGAGACTGCAGCCCAAGATCGTGTCTGTATGTGCAGGCAATTATGGAGCCCCTGGTGGGTTCTGGTATGACCCCTGGTCTCAGGATGACCCCATCATGGTGAGCCTACTGCATGCCCATCACCTGCTGCCCATTGCCCATTGTTCATTGCCCATCACTCATTGCCCATTGCCCATTGCCCATTGTCCCACAATCTGGTGCCCACTGCTGCCATTGTAGCTCACATTGAAAATACATTTTTCCTTGCCAATTGCCTGCTGCAGCTGCATGACGCAACAGCTGCTCATGTCTCGGTTGCTCATGGGTAGTGTTGTGTTTTGTTCAGCGCGCGCCAACACTGATCATTATGCATGTGATGCCCATGCATGAGTTGTTGGATGGGTTCCTGTTGCACAGGCAGGCAGTTGCTATGCATCAGCCTGCCGGCAATAGCTTTTCCATGTTGCTGAGTTTGAGCCTTTCACTGCAGGATGACAAATGCTTGTATGACTACAATGTACAAAACAGAGTAGATGACTTTGTACGAGCTTCCCAGGACATATCATCTGTCACGTATGGGGATGACATCCTGATACCATTTGGCTCAGACTTCCAGTGGATTTCTGCCCATCAGTATTACAAGAATGTGGACAAGCTCATTCACTACATCAATGAAGACGGCCGTATCAATGCATTTTATTCGACTCCTGCTGAATATGTGGCTGTCAAGCATACGTACAACCATTCTTGGCCCCTCAAAACTGATGACTTCTTCCCATATGCTGACTGCCCTGTCTGCTACTGGACAGGTGGGCATGCTGTGCTGTGCTGTGCTGTGCCCTGCCCTGCCCTGCCCTGTCATGCCCTGCCCTGCCCTGCCCTGCCCTGCCCTGCCCTGCCCTGCCCTGCCCTGCCCTGCCCTGCCCTGCCCTGCCCTGCCCTGCCCTGCCCTGCTCTGCTCTGCCAAGGCTAGACTACAATCGGCTCTGAAATTGTGATGATGATCTCTTGTATTCAAGGCAACATTGACTTGGCACACTGTTAGAGCAATGTGTGACAAAAGTGAGTGTTGTTGTTTTGGCCACCGGCTGCAGGCTACTTTACGAGCAGGGCCACATCAAAGGGATGGATCAGAGAAGCCACAGCATACCTGCAGGCTGCCAGACAGCTTGAAGTCCTGACTCCACCCCAGTCCTCAGCAAAACACCCCAACACAGATTCCTTGGAGGAGGCTGTGTCTCTGCTGCAGCACCATGATGCTATCACTGGTACTGAGAAGCAGCATGTGACTGATGACTATCATGTCAGGTTGGCTCGAGGTAAGCAGCTGTTCTTTGTGCTTGTAGCAGCAACCTGTGCATGAGCATGTACACTTCATGGACTCCATATTGGGATAGCATGGCACCCGTGTCACAGCAACATCTGTGTCTTGACTGCTGCCATCTTTTCCAATCAGCTGCAGGACTGTTTCCTTGAACTGCCTGCAGCATTTATGGCTGAATCAGAGCAGATAGACAAGGGATTCTGCCACGGTCTATTTGGAATTAGCCACGTTGCACTGGCCATATGCAGTATGTAGCACATATCGTAGGGTCTTCTGCACACAAGTCAGTGTTGGGGACGACAGTTGTTGCATTCTCTTCTTCTTGCATTCTCTTCTTCTTGCATTCTCTTCTTTTCTCTCTTCTTTTTTTGCATTCTCTGCGGGGAGCGCATTGCCAGCCAGTCGCTTCATGAGCAGCTGGTCACTCTGGATAAAAGCTGTCAGTGGTGCGCAGGCTGGAAGGAGTCTCAGAAGGTTTTTACAGATGCATTGGCTCAGATGGTCACAGCTGACTCCTCTGCGTATTCTGCCGCTGAGGAAGCTGCTCAGCATGTGCACATGCAGCCTGGCAGTCGTAGGTTGCTTGCCACAGCTCCACGTAGCACTGGCAGTGCTCATGCTTCTGCACAGGAAGCACCAGATGCAGTTCTGGAAAGGCCAGGCTTGACAGAAGACACTCAACACGGTACAGCAGGGTCAGCAGGCCCAATGTTCAATTCAAACGCAGAGAAAGTCGTTGTGCAGGGTACAGGAGACTCAGCATACACAGTATACACAGCACAGGATATGAACAGTGCCAGCATGTCTTCTGAAGGTTCACAGGAGCCACAGCTTGGTGCAAGCAACCAACAGCCAAATGCTGGGCAAACCTGTTCAGCAGACAACGAAGTCAGCACGGTTTGCGCAGACAGACACCAGCCTGTGTTAGCGCCTCAGCCTTGGGAGCAAGAAGAGGAAGGGTCAAACCAGAGACTGAGGCTGCAGCAGTGCCAGCTGTTAAACGCCAGTGTCTGTGAGCCATCCGTGCAGATGTCCAAGCAGGGTCAGGGGTTCATGGTTGTGGTGTACAATGCATTAGCCTGGGAGCGTCCAACAGAGCCCATCAGAGTGCCCCTTGACGTCACTTCTGAGGCGCAATGGGTTGTCACAGGTCAGCACTCTGAACTTGTCACCTCTTAATGATGGGATTTGAGTTGGCAAGTGCAGCTGGTGCTGCATGACGAGAAGAGAGTTGTGTCCCACATCGTAGCCCTGATGCTGCTGTGTAAGCAACACAACGGTGACCAGAGTGCCAATGATGTGTGGCCTGCATGCAGACAGCAACGATAGTTAGATGTTTCACCAGTGATCCTGCTAGTCATGAGGTCAGCCTGGATACATCATTTCTAGCTGGCTGCATATGCTGTTGCATATGTGCAGATCCTTGCAGCTCAGCTGCAGACTCAAAGCGCTTGCCATCAAGACATAGCATCCAGGGACTTGCAGATCACCACTACCTGTACACACCTTTTGACTGCGCTGATGCCCATATCCCATGCATGGAGTCAGCTGCAGACACCAACACTATGATGGATGTGTGTGCAGATCCAGATGGCCAAGCTGTGGAGTCACAGCTGGTGCCACTGGCACAGAGCGGCCAGGACTTGCAGAGCACCATGGTGAAGGAAGGACTGCTGCCTAGCCTTGATCATGCTGCCAAAGACGAGCTGGTCTTCCTTGCTCATCTCCCTCCAGTTGGGTATGTCACTTGCCTGTCAACCTGCCTGTGAACTTTCCTGTTGACTTGCCTATTGACTTGCCTATAGACTTGCCTATCACATCGCTTGTCAAGTTGCCTGTGCAGCTGTAGTGGAAGCGCAAGATGAAGCCTCATGTGGACCGCCTTTCAGTCGTCTTGTTGAGTACTCTATATTTGTCCTTAGGTCATTGTGCCAGCTTGCATCTGTGTCAGCTTTCACAACTTCAACAGCACTACGCTGTCTGACTGGTCTTGCAAAAGCAACTCCAACACTTTGTGTGCTTTGTGTGTTGACACAGCAGACAGCATACCTGCAACAGACTGTTCAGCAACTGATCCGGTTTAGGTTGCAGCTTGTGCTTTCACATGCTATCTTGCATCAGAGCTGCAGCTGCAACTGCTTAGCTCCTGTGGCAGTTTGACTGCATGCAGCAAATATAATCTGTGTGGTGCAAACACAAATGAACTGTCTGTTGTAGGTATGCTGTCTACACCATTCAGCCACACAGCAGTGAACATGCTCCTGCAAAGGCAGCGGTCAGAGCCACAATAGACGAAGTCTCACACCTGCATCAGAAGCTGACAGAGTCAGGTCATCCGGTTACAGATCAGGATCGGTTGTCCGTTGACAACGGCTTGTTGCAACTCAACTTCTCCACAAAGACTGGCAGACTGGAGAGCTTCTTGAACCGCCAAGCAGGAGTGGCCGCAAATGTGACCTTGGACATCTCTGCTTATCTATCAGGTGAGCACATCTAGAAGAGTACCGGAGGGGAAAATGACAGACAAAACAGGCCTGATTCACCTCAGGCTTAGCATTTTCCCCATCCCTTTGGGCTATGGCCTATTGTCATAGCTGTGGGCTGTCGCCTTAGGAGGCCCCATTATGAGCGCTGAAGAGCGTGAACTTCTCTGTTTTTTCTTGTCTTTCTATCTATAAGCTGCTGCACCACACTGTAGCTATACTTCTGCTGCTGATCTGCAACCGATGCTGTTGCTGCTGCTGCTGCTGCTGCTGCAACCGATGCTGCTGCTGCTGCTGCTGATGCTGCTGCTGATCTGCTGCTGATCTGCTGATGCTGCTGATGCTGCTGCTGCTGCTGCTGCTGCTGCTGCTGATTCTGCGGTCCAATGGTTGCGGCCTCAAACACATGGTCAAGCTTCAGTGACAAACCAACTTGACATCCAGCACAAGCCTTAGGCCATGACAGCTGTACATGCTGCTGCTCAGGTGACCAGAATGCTGGTGGGGAGTTTGGGGCGGCTTCTGGGGCGTACATCTTCAGGCCTGATGGTGAGGCGCCACCGGAAGTGCGTCACATGCGTGTGCTTCGAGGCCCTGTCGTGAGTGAGGTCCACCAAGTCTTTTCAGACTACACCAGCGCTGTCATCAGGTCAGCATCTCAGATAATAAGCTGCGTGTTCTGTGCAAGCTTTCTCTCTGAACTTGTCATCAGGTCAGCACCTCAGATGATAAGCCGCGGTGTTCTGTGCAAACTGTTTTCTCTTATTTTGCTTCTTTGTACACTGACTTTGTAGGTCGCTCTGATGATGTACAACACCCAGGTCTGTTGTGCAAAAGTCAGACTCGCTGCAGTTGCAACCAGGTTTGACAACAGCACAATCGTGGTGTATTATGCACAACCATCAGGAATGTCTGCAAGCTAACTTGTCTGGAAAGGCCATTGTCTGGTATGTCAGCTGTGGATATGAGTATGTGGCTGCTGCAGATGTGTGCAATAAAAAATAACAACACACATTTCTTGTCCCTGGGATCGTGAGAGCATCCAAAAATCACATTACTTGTCCTTGGGATCATGCGCAGATGTCACACACAATTTCATCTGAGCATAAAAAAGGCTTCGAAAATTGGTCCATAGTGAACAAAGAAACTAGCGTAGCCAGCAAGGCTGTTCTGGGACACCATATTACAATGACCTTCTTTCACCAGCTGGCAGATGCCTGCAGATGGATTTACTCAATGCCAAATGTGATCAATGTTGAAACATTCAAAAGTAGCTACTGCAGAGCTATCTGTCCAGTTGTTTGTGATGAGCAATGTATCTGTGATACTACCCTCAGATTTCATTCATCACATGCAATTGGGACTCTTTACATCTGCACGTGTGTCACACATTAATTCATCTGGCAGACTCACAGAGTGTGCACAGGGTATGGGACAAAGCATTGCATGTGGAGGTGGAGTGGACAGTGGGACCCATCCCAATTGATGACAAGAAGGGCAAGGAGGTCGTGCTGCGCTATGCTTCCTCCCTCCACTCAGGTCAAAATTCAAACCTGCTTACTCACATGCCATGCATCACCTGGCTTTGAGGCATGAACCCTGGTATACCAGCAATGGCATGCCATGGCTGCATGCGAGACGCAGTCTGCTGCTGCTGCTGCTGCTGCTGCAGTTGGACTCTCACTATAGATAGTAATCAAAACAATCCAAATGATCTGAAGAAAAGTTCATGCAGCAGCAGCAGCAGCAGCAGCTGTGGTGTTATAGTACACCAGCACAAAAGGCCACTTGAGCACCATGTCACTGATGCTGTGTCTACTCTTGTGTGCGACAAGGCTAATTGCCAGCACCTTGCCATTGAGCTGCAGTAGGAATCTGCAAGCTTTGTCCTGATGTTGGGCCGTTTTGGCTATGGCCTGTGGTCATAGCTCTGTGCTGCTGCCTTGGGAGGCTCCTGCTATCTTTCTTGTCTTGTTGTTGGCCATCAGTGCTGAAATGCAGACAGCAGAAGACAGACTTCAGCCCAAGCCTGCTGCTGCAGGTGCTACATTCTACACTGACTCCAACGGACGCGAGTACCTGAAGCGTGTCAGGGACTTCAGACCTTCCTGGAATCTGACCATCACAGAGCCTGTTTCTGGCAACTACTACCCTCTCACAGCTGGAGCTTACATCCAGGTGTGGAACATGTTTGGCGCACTTCAACGCATGTCCTGGTTCCTTGCGCGCGACTGTGGCAGTAGCAGACTAGTGCATGCGTCAACACAGTTGTACATGTGTTGCATGCTGCAACTGACTGCAGGCTCAACCCCGAGCTAATTTGGTGACAAAACATGTCATGTGTGTCAGTCTGGCCATCCAAACATGGTACATGTGGATGGGCAAGATTGCTGATGTGTGGACAGACAGCTGGTGGCCAGCTGCTGCTCAAAGGCATCACCACTATTGTTCATTCAGCAATTTCTTGGGATGTTTGTTTTCCCCTAGAGTTAGATATGTACAGTCCCTGAGGAGCTTCATGTACGAGGTCCTGTTTTGGCAGTCTGCGTAGCAACAATACCATGTCTTGATGTGTTGCCCTTCCTTCTGTCCTTACCTGGATTACCCATTGAATACCCCATGAGGAAGCTGGCAGAGTTGCGTTGCCAGCAGTCTGATCCTTACACCACAAGCTCACCATGATCTGTAAAATGGTACATGACCATAGGCATGAACTCGCGAACCTTGAATCCTGAGTCCTCAAGCCCAAACCCAACATGAGATAGCCCTTCTCCCAAGGGCACCTGGGCAGCCCGTAATAATACTTGGCTTCTCATGAAACTGACGCCGAAAGGTGTAGTCTTTTCTTTTCTTTTCTGTCCCAAAGGCAGCTCTGTGGCTGCAGGAGAGTGGAAAGGCAGAGTTGGCAGTGCTGACAGACAGAGCCCAAGGTGGTGCCTCCCTAGCCAGTGGGGAACTGGAGATCATGGTACACAGGCGTACCTTGTTTGATGACTGGCGAGGGGTGGCAGAGCCCCTGAATGAGACCATGCAAGGCTGCATGAACTGTCAGTCTGTGGGCCTCATCGCCCGGGGCAAGCACTGGCTTACACTTCAGGTCAGCTGACACTACCTTCAATACACCTAGCACACATGGACCACAATGTTGCCGTAGTGTGCACACTGCAATGCTGTCATGAAGTTTGTCAATGAGAGCAGTCAGGGTTGCATGCCATAAAGCCTGTTTGGTGTGCACGTTCAACACAGCACACTTCAGGTCTGTGAAGAACAGTCAGACCACGGCTGTCTGCATCTCAATTGCATGTGCCACACTTGTAATTTGCTTGCTAGGCCTGTACTTTGGATGAATGTGTGGGACAAGATTGTGAGAAACACTGCATACAATGCCCGCCACCCAAGTGTAGGTAAGTGACAGCTCAGGATGAAGCCTCATCTTACAACAAAAACATCTTTCCCTTTTTGTTATTCACGCAGACCAATGTACACATCAGAGCTCTTGGACAAGTGAAGCATTAAGTCACACCAGGAATGGCTTCCTCATTGTGTGTCAGCCTGAGTTTCCAGCATTAGCATGGATCCAGTGCTTGTGCACGTCTCCACAGCGCTATTAGTTTATTCTGCAGTTTCAGCTTGAAAGAAATATTGTTGCAGGACCCAAGCAGTGCAGCTTTGATCCGCCGCACATTCCAACAGCGACTGAATGACCCACCAATCCTGTCTTTTGGGGCATTGCCAAAACAGGCCAGGGCAGGGCAGTTGCAGGACTCTGGCCTGGCGCTACACTTCTCTGCTGTGAGCGCAGCCCTGCCCCTCAATGTGCATCTGCTGACCCTGAAGACCCTGCCTCAAGACTCTGTGCTGCTGCGTTTGGCTCATCTCTATCAGGTCAATCCTGTGCCTACTCTGCTTTTCATGATGTGACAGCATCATCGCTTGTGTACATTCTCAAGGATCAGGTAAACAGAGGCACTGATCACCGGAACAACATTCAGGGCGTTATGCTGCAGGTAATAAAGGGGCACCAGTAGATGCAAAAAGCATGCAGTATGCAATGCTGTGCAAGACTGAGTGTATATAAGTCGCTGCTATCTGTCCCTGGGTGCTTGAGGTCTTCTGACCTCACATTCTGCATGCAATGTATGCAATTTGAAGTTCTTGTGGTTCATATTTGCCATTTGCGACTCAAGTTGAGACTTTCTATAGTTGCAAAACAGCGGCTGTGTTGAGAGACGTATGTCAGGAACTGCATTGACATGCTGCAGGTAGATGAGCATGCAGATCTTGCCAAATCAGCTCAGGTGAACCTACACAAGCTTTTTGTATCAATGAAGCTCTCACAGGTTTCAGAGCTTTCCTTGAGTGCCAATCAGCTTCAATCTGATGTACAGCGCCTGCGATGGCAAGCAGGCAAGAGTATGTCTGGTGATGCAACGGATGAGCCAGCACACATTGAACAGCATCCTGCTGTGATGTGCAAGGGCAGCAAATGCTTTGACGATGACTTGACTGTTGTCCTGAATCCCATGGAGATCAAGACATTCTTGTTGCAGTTGGCCTAGCTAGGGCACTCTGTTGCAAGACCATTGCTGAAACATCACGTGCTGAAATGATGCTGTTGGGTCCTGGATCTACATGTATTCTTCAGCTAGAAGCTTTAATGATATGCTCAATAGACATGCTCAGGGTGGTATACCTGCTGACATAAGCTTGGTGCGGTATGAATGAATGAGTATCATAGACTGTGACAATTTATGAATATGGAGAGATGCTTGTGTGCCTTGAGCAATTGCTCCTCCATTGTCCAGATCGATATGCCATGATCTGGATATGCATGCATAGTAACGAGACTCAAGCTTGCTGCCACTCCGGTCATGGGCAAGCAGTCTGCACCCGCCTGGCACGCTGCAGTCTGAACAAAACTCACGCTGCTGGGGCTGCTCACGGGGGTAGCCGCTTGCCAAACCTGTTATGCAACAACGACACATCTTGTCAGCTAAAAAACCCTAGCAGACTCTGTCGCAAATGCGTCAAAGGGAGCCAACTTGTCCTTGAAGGATTGAAAAGGACAATTGAAAAAGCTTTGATTATCATTGTTGGCCTAACTTCTCTTTACTTTGCTGACTAATGGTGGAGCTTGCAAGGTAGGGAGACTGCTGGCATTCAATTGCCTTGGCGCCGGGGCGATGCTGAAGAGCATAGCCGTAAAAAAAGTGGTTGGCGTTACAGGCGTTACGCAGCATCATCAAGCGTTACACCCGATGCTCAACAATAAGAAGTGAACCTGCCGCAGACCCCAACCTCAATGATTGACAGGGCAAGGTGATCTTGGTTGGCAATGAAGGAACTCGAAGTCTAAGCAAGACTGAGGTTGTCCACTACGCTGTGTCCCGCCGTATCGATCGGGTCGATGGTCACTACTTCCAACGTTGCGCAAGCACGGATAGCACATGACAGTGACATAGTAGACGCTGCAAGCGGGAAAACATGTACTGGATCGAATGCGGAGAAGTGCCCGAGGGCTCAGGGCAAGGAACTCATGCGGTCAGGTGAGAGGCAGAGCTGAGATCAGCCTACACTAAAGTATCCGCCTGCTATCGCTGCAACTAGGCTGGCTTTGCGACTCTTGCCATAATCGTTTACAATCCCTCTCATTCGAATGTTACCCGCAAATCTACTGCGTTTTCACAATTATGCACCTTTGTAGTGGTGTGTTGTTGTATCTTCAAACTGCCTCAGCTACAACTTGAGCCCAGTCTGTTCACCGTAATAATTAGCCATAAGCCCTGCGTGATCTTATGTGCAGTGCACTTGTTGTGATGATGCAGGCAGGTTTCAAGAGGCAATATGCCACTACTCTACAGAGATCCATGACGCCAAAAGGGAGGCAGATAACCTTCGACAGCTGTGCCCACATCTTGGGCTGCTGTACTGTAATAGAGCTCTTGCCCACTTGAAGCTCAGACAATTCTTTCCAGTAAGTCCTGTCAGCATTGCTGATCAGCAGGCAGCCAGTTACCATCACTTCAGGTTGAATGCACAATGACAGCCAGTGCTTGACCAATGATTCCATATCCAAGAATCATGGCAATGATCACCAAGAGACCATGGCATTTACCCAAAAGCTAAGGGGTCCATGGAAGTCTGAAGCATCTGTGTGAAGCATCATTCACATGCTGTTTGAACCGTGGTCCCTTTGTCAGCCAGGCTTCATGTGCTGAAATGACTGAAGCAACAGATGTCCACAGCCAAACTCTTTTCATGAACAAGCCAGTCAACACTGCAGGCCTTAGCAAGCATAGCCGAGCTCACAGCAAATACATGGCCTGTGGCAACCTCAAATCTGTATGTTTGGTGCCATGCAGGCGATGCTGGATGCCAAGTTGGCTATAGAGCAGGACCCAAAGCTGTTAAAGGCCCACCATAGACTAGCACAAGCTCAGCTAGGCCTTGAACGCTTCAAGGCTGCCATGCAGAGCGCTCGGGCTGGTCAGCGTCTCCTGGACATCAAGGCAGACAGAACAACAGACTTCACAATTCTGATGGACCAGATTGCAATGGCTGGTGCACTGAAAGCAGACTATGCTGCCTTTGATGGACGCATTCTACAGGTCAGCAGCTTACAGCCTTCACTGCTGGCAAGAATGTGTTGCTTTCAAAGCTCTGCTGCACAGAGCTGATGTGCTGCCAAAAGGCTGCTACTGTCACCTGGGCATAACTGAATAGATGTGGGGCTGCAAGACATTTGTATGCTGCAATCATGTTGCCCACATTGTCATGAAATCATACACTGTTGCCTTCAGCATGGCTAGAAGCTGGAGCCAATAACCTGTACGATACTGTTAATGCAAGGCATTACTCACCAACTTGGTTTGCAAAGTTTGGGACTTGCTTGTTCCTGTCACCATCAGCATGACGTCACAAGGAGATGACTGTGCTACTGCTTAGTCATGTCTCACCTGTCACCTGTCACCTTTGGCCGCTCTTGCCTGGTACCTCTGATGTCGCACCAGATTCTTCAAACCTTTCTTGCCTTCGACCTTGCTCCTCTCACTTTCTCCTTTGGACCTGTCACCTCTGTGGCTTTTGACAGGTGCGAAGTGCTGGTGAGGATGCCTGGCTTGGAAAGCCAGCCCCAGAAGACCCCACCCTTGATGGACTTTCAAATTACTCTACAAGCCTTCTTCAGATAGAAAAGGCATCCTGACTGCAAAAATCCGCATTTACTTTCCAAGGAAGCCACATCACAAGTACTGACCACAGGTGTGCTTCTCATCTTGATCCTGTGTGTTGAGCATTATCAGATGTTGCTCAGTCACGTGCATTCAGGCTGCTCTGGCTGTATGACATAATTGTGCAACACAGCAAAGCATCCAAGCACAGCTGCCACTGAAGTTGCAATGGCAGCTGAGCACTGAGACCATACACATTTGCACGCCTAATGGCAACTGAACACAAGCTGTACAAGCTGCTACCAACTGGGGTTTTGAGTATAGAAAATGTTGATGTAAGACTGTTGCTGTGTTTGGTCTGAACAGACAGATCAAGAGCATGTTGTGGGGATGCAGGCTCTCAGCGCACAAGCTACAGGTCTATCAAAGAGGCTGTGGAGGCAGCGCATGATGGAGACCAAATCATACTTGAGCCTGGTATTCACAATGGCATGGGGTAAGCATCGTTTGCACCTGAGGATGTCAGATTTGTTACTAAGTGACATGGGAACACAGCACTTGCCATTAATCTCTTTGGATTGCTAAGCTTACACACAGAAGATCTAGATAGTAGGTGGGAAGCTGAATGCTTGTTGGTGCATATAATGTAGAGTGTGGTTATTGATGCATGTCTTCCTGGCATTGTGTGTGAGCATGCATGTGTGACCCAGACTTGCAGCCTATCCATATCTGGAAAGTGTGTGGTTGACCTGACGCAAGGCAAGATGAGACAAACATCTGCATGCAGGGAAACTATTCACATTACAAAGAGGATCTTGATCAGAGGTTGTGGTCACTTGGGAGAGACCAAGGTTGACCAGCGAGCAAACTGTCCCACGTTCCGGATCACCCGCAGCGCTGTCATCATGAACCTGGAGATTGACATGACTGGCTTCAGAGAAGCTATGCTGATCACAGGCAAAGTTTGCCCAATCATCCAGAATTGCACCATTAGGTGACACTAAATGCATGACTTTGCTGACAATGCATACATACAGTGTCAAGCTTTGGAACGCATGCATATGTGCATAACATGATGACACAAATGCAGCTTTTGTGACAGCAGCAGATCTGCATTTGTGATCTTGTGGCCATGCAACCCAGTCATGAGCTGTGATATGTGATGGCGCAGCTGCAGTGGGGATGATTGTGTGAATGTCAGTGGGAAAGCTCAACCCAACTTCCTAAAATGCAACATGAATGGCCGAAAGTGTGGCTTGCGTGCCTTCGGACACAGCATCAGCAAGCTTCATCAATGCATCATTTCTGAGTGTGGACAACAGGCATGCAAGGCTTCAGATGCAGCCGCTGTCAACATGATAGAGTAAGCACTTGAACAAAGCTTTTGTTTTCAATGGCTTGCAGGGCTCTGTGAGCTACACATGTCACAAATCAACTTTCACATCACGATTTTCGAGTGCAACATGTGTCAAGATAAGCAGTTGCTCCATCAATGCTGCAGCAATCCACTGTTGGCCTGCCTCTCATGGGCGCGGTGAACCTAGGATGGCACAGCATGGCACAGCATGACAAGTATCCTTGTAATTTTAACTTTCTGCTGAAATCTGCCCTGATTTGTGATGCAGATGTCAGCTGAAGAAGAATCTGGAGGAATGCATAGTCGGCATGAGCAGCAGCTCCATCACCTTGAACAACTGCTGTTTACAGTCCAGTGAAGGGCCTGCTGTGGACATGACAGGCACCTCTGAACTGCAGATGTCTCATGGGAGTGTGCAAGACTGTGTTGGTAAGACTTGAAAACAGGTCTTTTCGACATCACAAAAAGCGTATGGCAATTGTGGCTGGAGATCGCTCAGATGATGTGTGTCTCAGGTGGGATATGGTTGTGGGAGCAGAGCAGCTGTGATCTGGACAGAGTGCATCTGCATGGGGGCGCATCATATGCCATATCAGTTGACAAGACTTGTAAGGCGCAACTGAAGGTGAGTCAATGTGTGTTGCCATTCAACGTTACAGCATCAGACTCTCATGCTGCAGGATAGAAGCTTTCACATGCAAATGTGGTGAGGGTTTCAAAAAATGCACATAATCTTCTACTGCTGCAGGGCTGCTACATCAATGGCAGTCTACACATGGATGATGAAACCTGGCAGTCCGTGCAAACAGTGCAGCAAAAGAACGCAGATCCAAACACCTTTGTTGCAGCTAAGGCTACTGTATACTGGCCATTCGAAGAAGGGCCATTTGCGTATGAGGCAAACATGCTGACAGCTTAGCAAGCAGTAGGAACTACAAAGCTGGACCAGACATATGTTTGTGGCGTCAACGCAATGGTGACCCCGACAACAATAGCTTCTGTGCTGCTTACAGCAAGCACAGCCTCCTGCTGCATGCAGCCTTCAGCTTGACCATTGCAAGAAGAAGTGCTGCATGAAGCTCCAGGTCATGAACTGCAGCCCTCTTGAGTGCACCTTCAGGGTCACCTACATCATGGTCACCAACCGTCATTAGCACAGACACTCGGTGTATGCATAAAAGAATTCCGTAAAGCCCTGAATACCGTGCGTGGATCAGCAACGTAATATTGTCTGCATAGCTAAAAGCTCAGCATCGCTTTTCACGAACATCATATCCACCAGCAGCAGTCATGAGAAACAGCACCATACCAGTGTGACAGTTATCATAGCACAGCTGTTTCAGTCTTGAACACATACCTGTCAGCAACTCACTCCATCATCGCTGGCTTGTTGTCCTTCTTGCCCTCTCCAGGTTGCTTCCTGTTGTCTCTTCTGTACAGCAAACAGACCAATCAGCAAAGCCCCAAAGTGATCAGAGAAACTGGACTGACGGCTGTGCAGCAAGTCTTACTTTGGAGCAGGTCCGTGGCTAGCCCCTCCACTTCCAAGGAAAGAGCGGAACAGTTGGGAGTTCACGTCGTAGATCATCGTGCGGTCAGTAAGATTGAACTACAAGTATGTCAGGCTGCAGAAACCTTCGCTCAAGGTCACGGCGGCGAATTGCTGAATGGATTTAGCTAGGTCAGTAAAGTTCTGTGGCGAATTGGCGACAAGCGACCTTGATGCATTGCGGTGTGGTTTTGGCACTCTTCTAGACTGTCGGATCTTAATCGGCCCCATTTGTATGCGAAACAACGTACAAAAGGCAAAGCACGTTCTTGCTCGCACAAAGGACGCAGAAGGACTCCTGCTGAAGTTGTGATCTGTGAGATATCTGTTCTGCGTCCGAGAATTGAAGCGGGACGAGTGACTGCCTGAAATTGCTTGGACGCACAGTCAAGCATGGCAGGCCGAGGGAGGGGCCGGGAGTCCACTCTGCCGGCTTGGATGACCCAAGGTAAAGTTGCCTGCAGGAGCTGACTGCGCTTTGCAGTCAGGAGCTGCCACTGACCGTCAGCATGTTTCCAGGCGTCGGTGCGGCCGGCTCGAGCGCGCCTGGGTCCATGGGAGCCCCTAGCCAGCCGGTAATGGTCAAACAGCAACAGCTGTGATATCCTTTGCTTGCTGAGTGAGGCTGCTGTACAAATATATTTTGGTGCGTGCTCCCTGCAGGGTCCTTTGTCACCACAAGCTAGACCTGCAAGCCTGCCAGGGTATGCACCTCCAACAGGCATGACTAGCTATGTCCCCCCAGGACAACAGCAGCAGCCACGCTTTCAACAGCCTCAGCAGTTTCCAGGACATCAGCAAGCAAGGCCGGGTGGCATGCCAGCTGTATCTGTACCCCAGCAGCGTCCATTAATGTCACAGTATGCTCCCCCAAGCATGGGCATGCCTGGAATGCCCATGCAACAGCCTCAGCAAGCTCAGCAGCTTCAAACGCCTCGACCTGTACAGCATATGTCATCCATGGCAAACGGACCTTCAGCCATGTATGGAGCCCCTGGTCAACCCATGGCAAGGCCACAGGTACAGCTGCCTTCCAGCTGTGCTGAAGTCCTATATCAAGCAACTTCATCAATTGATGAGAGCCTGTGAGCTCAAATAAGCATCTGCACCGCATGCAAGTCAGATGCAGCTCATGTTATGTGAGTCAGTACATTAATGTGATCAGGGGCAGTGCATACTTTGACTCGTGACTGCACTTGCATGGTCTCTCACTTGTGAGTGCAACTTTGTAGGTGGTGCCAGGTTATGCCGCACCGACACAGCATGCTCAGGCCATGCCAGGCCAAATCCCAGGCCAAATGACAGGGCAGTTCCCTGGACAAATGCCAGGTCCTGGTCCTTCGCCTGTCGCTGCAGTGCAACAGCAAGCACCTCAAGGGCATGGTCCAGTCACTATTCAGCCATCTGCAGCACAGATGATGGCAGCGCAGCCTCAAGCAGCACAGCCACAGCAACAAGCACAGGCAGCAGCAGTAGCGCCAAGTGCTACTGCAGCAGCTCCTGTGCAAGATAGTTGGACTGAGCATACAGCGCCTGATGGTCGCAAGTACTATTACAACAAGGCTCTCAAGCAGTCGTCATGGGAAAAGCCACCTGCCCTAATTGCTGCTCAAGCGGTGAGGCATCTGTGTCACAGCTCATGGGTGCATATCAGGCTGGCTTGCATTGCTGTGCAGCTTGTGTAGAATTGTCTGATGGTTCATGGTCACTTGCCTGCTCATGCTAAATCCCTTGTCTATGTTTCTCTGC
>JAABUP010004201.1_pt1 | contig 23952 bp, 26 predicted proteins | sample 5559201 | NCBI WGS metagenome assembly JAABUP01 (sample SAMN10711887, study PRJNA513373) | rock metagenome | isolation source: Antarctica rocks | place: Antarctica
AGACGTACCTCGACTCTCAGGTGTGTTTGGTCATGTTGGGCGTTGAGTGTGCGGATATACCAGACTCCACAGCGTCGTGAGACGCTGCAATAGTGCAGGTACGAGCTTTCTGCTGAAACTGTACCTGTCAGGCCTGGCAGCACACAACATCAGTGCAGGGCCCACCTTTTTCACGTGGCTGTGGGGTGACACTTGTTTGCTGTTACAATGGATCCTTGTAAACCCCTGCTTGCGTCATTGAGCCCGTGGATCTATGATGCATGTGGAGATACTCAAACCCATACCATGCCAACTTTAGGGACGATTGCGCTCATAGTCCCATTCAAGCAGCAGCTCATGTTGCGCTTCTTCAAATGTTGGCTGGATTGTTCGCCTTCCAAGTTTGCTACTGCAACGAGGACATCCGCTGTCTTGCTGCACACGGCGCGCGACCTGAGCTTGCCACTCGTGACTGCATGTTGGGCACTTCCACTCAGCCCTGAGGTTACTGCCAGCAAGCGTCTGCTCAGGTGTCTTGGCATTCTTGCCCTGATTCCAGTATCTGAGTTGGCTCGGTGCCTTGGTAGCAAGAGAGCTGTGCTGACATACTGTATGTCCTGTACAATACGGGCATTTGTGGCCTTGTGTGCGGCTTTGCACAGTTGTCTTCCAGATATGAGGGCATCCCAATGAACAGTTGGGGCATGACCATGTGACCCTTCTGCCGCTGTTTGGCTTCACCTTGATGCCACCAAGCAGAGCATTATTGTCAGGGTGCCACTCTTGCTGGACCTGGGGGCTGAGCTCACTAATGTCTGGCAAACCTGGCTTCAGACGACGTTTCCCTTGCTGCTTCTCTGACTGCGCTGCTATGGCGTGACAGTACGCTCCACAGGCTGCAGCAGAATCACTCAGGAATATCACGCTGTGAACCCTCACCCAAGCCAGGTGTTGCGCAACATGCCTCACCTGACTTTCGCTGACTGGGCAGTCGAGCAAGAAGTCTCAGGGTACTAACAGCTTCGCGGCTTCCATGAGGCAGCAGCCGAAAGTGTTGGCACCTGCACATCGTCGGAAATAGCAACTGTCAGACATTCCTGAGATGAACTGTCAAACTGATGAAGATCACATTTCCACCTGCAAGATGATTGCTTGCCATTCAGCGGTCGTCCACAGTCCGTGCGGTAGAGTCTTAGATGCATAATGCCCCTCGCGAAACAGCGCCGCAATGTCGCGCGTTAGTGCGCTATGCAGCTAGGGAGTTGCCACTTGAAAACAAGGTTGGTCCGCCGCTAAGCTCGATTATCACATCCATTTTCACAGAAGATGAAACGTTTCAAAGCTTTGTAATCTTCTAAATCTTTTCCTGAGATGCAACTTGCATGACTGCGTATTGTATCAGGTTTTCTATGATCCCGGCTCTTTTACAGGCTTTGCAAATCAGTGCATCCTTTGGTCAATTGAATCCCAGACGCACCTTCCAAAGCTGCAGCTCCACTTTGACACAGGTGATGTAACTGAACAAGAAGAAGAAATTGTCCACGTGGCAGCTGAACATGTATCTAGACTGTTGGCCCGGCTGGTGACTCAGAAGGTGGCCATGCACAAATCTCAGGTGTCGTCGACACCTGGCGTGTTGCGAATACTCTCAGGCAGCAAGGGATGGAAGGGAGTTGATGAATGCATACAAAGAAGACTTACCGTAGTGGTATTGATGTTCCTCGATTAAATATTTAATTGCTTTCTGAGACGAGGCGAGATAAAACCAATAAATTAATTAATATCCTCCTCCGAGGTGCATTTAAAATATTCCATTATTCTGTTGAAAGACCGCGATTTGGTGCGAAAGGTTGGTCTTGCTTGTGATTAAGCTCACGAGACCTTGCAACGGCGGCCATGCGCTTTGAAACTTGATCGATACGACCATTCAACATTGTGCGTTACATTGGACTGTGCAATGAGTGCCAGGAAGCAAGCCGGTCTAGCTAGGTTTGGTTTCGGGCCCCTAAGCACGGTCAGGAACCCGCTCGTGAGCCTTAGTTTGCAATATGGTTTTGTCTGCGCACAAATGTTGCTCATTGTTCTTTGACAATGCCTTGATGCATGGTATTGCCTGATTATTTGAGACTGTTCCAATGGTGTGTACACGTAGCAGCCGTCTGATGGTCGTTGTTTTGGACACTTAAGAGTGCCCGAGGATCACTAAAGTCATTAAAAGTATTGCTATTGTCGTCCGAGGACCATTAAAAATATTAAATAATGAAACGAGGATCTATTCGATTAAATTTTATTCCAGCCGAGGCCGAGGAACATTAAAAACCGAGGAACCTTAATACCACTACGGTAGTCTGGTGCAGTGTGCACATAGATTAGTGCGCAGTCCTCAGGGTAAAGAGATGTGTCTCCGATGTCTGTGCATAACGACCTAAATAGGATCCTGGATTTCGGCACGTTTTGAACAATGGTCTATAGCACACGAGAGTGGCAAACGGTTGATTTGAAGAGAGAGCAGTCACACACGATTTGTCAGCTTTGCTTGGAGCCGCCAAACAAGCTTGAGAAGAGCTGAGTGGCAATGCTGTGACCAGCATGTTCCATGGGCGCCATAAAGTTCACTAGCTTCTCTTGAACATGGTATCGCAACTTGCGTCCTTTTGAAGCTCGCCTGTCCACCTGCTTCCTCTTCTTCTTACCCTGTGCCAGAAACAAATGTGATGCCTCAAAGAGTGAAAAGCAGTGTCAGTGACATTGACAAATCAAAGATACGCACGAAACTGGCACACCATCATACGTGCCTTGACCAACTGATTGTATGGACTACAGACTTCTTGCACAGCAGAGGAAAAATAGTGTTACAAGAGCCAACGTGTTATACCGGCAGCATGTGGCATCTGGTTCAAGCCTGAAAAGAGCAGAGGCCGCCATGAATAGCAGCACACACAGCATGAGAACTTGTGGATCAGTACAGTAAGCGTAACTATACTATTATTATTATTATTAGTACGGGCTGGAAAGCATTCTCACAGCAGTTCATACCTGAGGATACCCTCCCGAGGCAGCCAGATTCCCATTACTGTTGGAATCTAAAAACTCCTTCAGCAGCTGTGCATAGAACTCTCCATCATCAAAGGCATCTAAATTCAGCTCATCTTGCTCAGCAACATCCTTCTGCTGACTCAAGCCTGAGGCAGGTTCTGCCACACCATTAACCGCGGGTTCTGCCAGGGCTTGTGCCGATTGACATAAAACCCTAGGGCGCTGCTGTGTTGAGACCCCACTGCGGCGAGCCAATCTGGTGGGGTCTTTCATGAGAAGGGCAACTTGACTAGAGACGGATTGGTTCAGGGCTCTTAGGTTTCCTTTGACTGCCCCTGCCCCAGAGATCAGCATGGTCTTGCGGTGCCACCTGTCATGATTGCACACGCAACATCAGTCTTCCTAGATGCAGGATGCACAGAGAGGCAAAGGTTTCAATGTCCCGAAAGTCTTTTTTGTACAGAAACGTCCATCCTACAATGCAAATCTAGCGCCTGGGAACAGTTACAACTTGTCTCTACATAAGAGACATGGTTTAGACAGAGACATAGCGCAGCAGCAGCAGCAGCAGCAGCAGCAACAGCAGCAACAGCAGACAATAATGACACAGGTAACAGGGTCTTCCACCGCACAGGAGTTGAGTAAACAGCTCTCATGCTTGAGTTACCTGTCAACAGATGCATCCCTGAATGGAACAAGCTTCCTGTACTCTTCATCAATACGCTGCCACTTCTTTGCTGAATCCACCCCCTCACCACCATGCTCTGCTTCTTGCCTCTGCCTTTTGCCATTGGCTACAACACTTGCCTCAGCTCTCTGTTGAGCTGCCGGATGCTGCTCAACGAGCGCTGAGTGCAGAGTAAGCATCTCATCAATGACATCAGAGGCAGTAGCAACAAGGCTGGCATAGCCTTGGGCTAAGCCTTCGTCTGCTGACAACACAGCAGCATGCGAAGCAGCATGTGGCATGCGATTGGCTGCTTGCAAGCATCTTTGCAGCAGAATGCGCAACTCCAGGTTCTGTTCCCACAGCTGTTTTTGGTGGAGCACTGCTAAGCCTTTCCTCTGCTCTTTTGTGGCTCTGTCTTTGATGCTGGCAAGAGCAATCTGGTCTTGAGCTACTGCTTCTGCGTATTGCCGTGCCAGCTCTTCTTCTTCAGTGCCGGGCTCTTGACCTAAGCAAGCCAAGAGGTGTTGAAGATGAAGACTGCTGCTGTGTGTTTTCAGTCATACAGTACACTTGTGAAGGTTGAATACTTGCAAAGGATGTTTGATCTTCCGGTACTGCCTTCCCACAGCAGTGCCTTCCATGCAAAACAGGCAGATTCATCACAACTGTACAACTTCGCTGGCATAAAGGCTGGATGACTTGAAGCAAGATCAGCATCACAGGCATCATGATTGCTTTGCAACATCATTGTGATAAGTTGCTATGGTACAGTGCAACAGCACTGCTTTGAGTTGTCATCATTGTGTCAAGTTGGAAATTGAGAACCCCAAGAATGCCCAAAGTTGAAAGTAAGACTGGGCTTGATGCACCAAGCTTTGAAGCATGTTCTGACAATACCTGGAGGGAGAGGTAAGCTGGCATCTAAATCAGCATGGCCTTTGTCACTGCCTTCCTCACCACTGCTGTCAGCAGCACTGCTGGAGCTGCTGCTGTTGGCCTCTGACTCATCACCATCAGAAGCTTCCGAAGCAGCTGTGTCACTGCTGTGTGCGCTTTGCTCCTGACCCTCACTGCATGCACTGTTCAAAATTGAGTACGTGCATGAGGGCGCTATCAAAGACCTGACAACAGTTCAGATTCAGACAAGTCCGCATACTGACATCTGACAAAAAGGTTTTCTGCATAGCATTTGTTGTCAGCCAGGTATGTACAATGGTCTAGCCATGCCAGCATGGCAGATATGCAAAGCTGCGATGCAATGAGTGCTCCAATGACCTATTCAACAGGTTGCCCACTGGATGTCATACATGCGCACATGTTGAGCCCAAGATGTCATGCACCTGTCAATGCCAGAGTCACCGCTGCTTGCAGCATCGTCAAAGACTGCAGCTCTGCTTGTGCGGCGACCGCTGTAGGAAGGCCCTTGCAGCTGGATGTCTGCGCGCAATCTGTTCTTCTTCTCACGAGCTGTTCTGCAACAGCATCAAGCACATGAGCTTTTCTGCAAGAGACTACAGCACATGGGTCATGCAATCCAAGTTTGACAGCAGCAAGCAGATGGTTGCATGCCGCAGCGCTTTGATACAATGTAAACATACATAACGTCAACTAGTTGAGCTGCCATAGAGCCTCCAGATACGCTCTGAGCTAGTCACTGTCAAGTGACTACTCTAGAACTGCACCAGCCTTGCCATGGAGCTGATAAATTGTACTTTGCGTTGGTGTGCAGGTAGAGTACCTGGAGGGTTGCTGGTCTTGGTCAAAGTCAAGGTCTTCAGTTTCCAAAGTAGCCCCGTCCGCCAAGTCGTCACCCTCAAGGTCCGGCCCTGCAAGCAGCACTTGATGCTGAGAAGGAGACGCTTTAGCGGGTAAGCAATCGCAAGCAGCATCGATTCAAGTTACCTGCAGCCGGCCGAGGTGTGGCAAGCTCTGCCAATTCCTCCGCCAAGGTTCGCCTTGGCGCCATGGTGCACGGGTCTCTCTCTGGATACTGTCTCGGCGATATTCGCGGACAACAGAGGTGGGTCTGCGACAGCACGATCGGCAAATGCTTGTGCAGCAACTATGCAGCGGGTGTAGTCATGGCTGCGCCATGTGCGCTCACACGTGAAAGGAAACCCTAGATTAGTCTTGCAGCTGTCGGCAGCTTACGCCTTCGAAACATCGGGCGACCGATAGAACGGGAGTGTTTGCTAGGCCATCAGTTGCACATATGAACATGTACGGACGCAATATGTCACCTCAGGTGGCCAGCACCAGCCAGGCCACTCCTGTCCTGCATCAGTGTCGCCGAACATGCAGACACCGAAAGCAGTTCGGAGTACGCGCAGCTGTAGCCACACCCGAGCCAGTCCTGGAGGAACAGAAGATACCATCACCGAGCGATCCAGTGCCTCCGAACTTCAACAAAATCAGTCGCCATATCACACAACCCAAGTCACAGGGAGCGTCGCAAGCGATGCTGTACGCCACTGGTTTGACGGAAGAGGATATGAACAAGCCACAGGCGAGTCATCAGTGACCGTACTTGCAGTCAGATTGCAGCACTGTTGCAGTGTACCTGCCTGTGTTCATCATCAGTGAGCATATCGAGAAGGCAGCAACTGCACTGTTGGCAGTATGCAATCAAACTGAACGAAATAAAGGCAGCGTTGAGTGCTACCTGTGCAACCTGTGCTACAGGTGGGGATATCATCTGTCTGGTATGAAGGCAACCCCTGCAACATGCATCTTATGGATTTAGCAGCAGAAGTCAAAGCCGGAGTCCAAGATGCTGGCATGGTCGCATTCCGTTTCAACACAATCGGTGTCAGCGACGGCATCTCTATGGGGACAGAAGGCATGAGCTACAGTCTCCAGTCTCGTGACCTGATTGCTGACAGCATTGAAACAGTGATGGGAGGTCAGTGGTATGACGGCAACATATCACTGCCTGGCTGTGACAAGAACATGCCAGGGGTGTTGATTGCCATGGGGCGGCTCAACAGGCCCTCCATCATGGTGTATGGGGGTTCCATCAAGCCTGGGTACAGCAAGGACAATGAGCCCTTGGACATTGTTTCGGCCTTTCAAAGCTATGGTGAGTGGCACTACTGCCTGTGCACTGCTGGATTCTGCTGGAGGCACTTGACTTTGCCCTGTCCACTGGGAAGTCTTGTACAGATGTAGACAATCTTGTTAGGCACCCAAGACATGAAACGATCTGTCTGCTGGGTGTGTGCTTTGTTCTTCGCATAGTGATGAAAGAGCTTGACGAACAATTCGCTGCCCCCTGTCTTGCAATGCCAGGCTGTTATGTCCGTTGTCTCTCTTGTTTACAAGGACAAAGACTTGATGCATGCCTGTTGCAAAAGTTGGTGTAGCAAGGTCTGCTGACATATGACAATGCTATCACATCCTGCAGCCTGTGCATTGCATGTTATCATGTGCTGGTAGCTGCAACCAGTCACATGCAGTCAGCCATATTGCTACCTGATCATTTGTGTAGTTAGCACCTGCTCTGATGATGACTTCTTTGACACCTCTCATCCCCTTTAGCAAGCAGGCAAAGTGGCACATGTCTGTCATGTGTCTGTCATGTGCATCATACACATCATGACTTTCACAATGATCTCTGCACCACAGTCTACTTCAGTCCATTTCAAGATTAAACAACAACATCTGTCTTTCCTTATAGACCTTATAGAGATATGCAAGACAGACAGCTTTGGAGAGACAAGACTTGTCCCGCACGCACCTAGCTCATCATGAGCTGGAAAGCGCAATTATCATTATTGTTATAACTATTGTTACTATCACCACTACTACTACTACTACTACTACTACTACTTCTACTATTATTATTAGCATTATTATGTTTATTATTATTATTATCATTATTGTATTATCTGTCTTTCCAGGTGCCTACGCTGCAAAGCTGATAGATGAGACCCAGCGTTTCGACATCACAAGGAATGCATGTCCGGGTGCTGGAGCCTGCGGGGGTATGTATACGGCCAACACCATGTCCAGTGCAATCGAGGCAATGGGCATGAGTCTGCCTTACAGCAGCAGTGTTCCGGCAGAGGACCCTCTTAAGAAACTGGAGTGTCGCTTGGCTGGCAGGCAGGTGCTTTTGTTGCTAGTGCTGGTGTTGATTTTGTTACTTGTGCTGCTGCTGCTGCTGCTGCTGCTGCTGCTGCTGCTGCTGCTGCAGCTGCTGCTGCTGTCACTGTTGCTGTCATTGATGATGCATGACCTGCCTTTGCTGGAAGCTGATAGACAAACTCTCAGGTCACAGTGGCCATACTTTCAGCACCTTTCTGCTGACTGTGCAGAATTTGCCTGTGCTCACCACGGTAATGGGTATCAGCTCACCACAATATAAAGTATCAGCTCACCACAACAGTGGGTGTCAGCTTGCGACAATACCGGGGATGAGCTCACCACAATAACAGGTATCAGCTCACCACAATAATGGACATCACACAAATAACAACAACGCTTACCTGCTCGCGGTGAGCTAGGTACTTGAATGGGTATCAGCTCACCACAACAGCGGGTATCAGCTCACTACAATAATGGGTAGTAGATCACCACATGGCTTCTCAAACATATCTTTGGGTCAGGCACATTCAGTCCCACTTCTACCAGGGGACTCTTACAAGAACCATGCTGTATGTTGTAACTTCAAATTGTGTTATGCAGGGCTCTGCTAGAGCTGCTGAAACAGCTCATCAGACATTCCTGTAGTCAAGCAAGTTTGGTCTGACTTCAGCCAGAGGACTATCACAAGACTTAGGCATGTAACTCCAAACTGACTTCGAATTGACCCCAAATCAACTCCAAATTGTGTCATGCAGGGCTCTGCTAGAGCTGCTGAAACACGACATCAAGCCACGAGACATCATGACCAAGCATGCTTTTGAAAACGCAATCACAGTTGTCATGGCCTTGGGCGGCAGCACAAATGCAGTGCTGCATCTGCTGGCCATGGCACACTCTGTGGATGTTCCTTTGAGCATTGATGACTTTCAGACAATCAGTGACAGAACGCCCTTCATTGCTGATTTGAAGCCAAGTGGCAAATACGTCATGGAGGATATACATAAGGTGGGACACCATTTTTTGTTGCTAGCTGTGGTTATGTTGTATGTACATGAACATGCATGAGGTGAAACGTTGTATCACTTGCTGGTCAAGAGTTGTGTTCTGGTCTTGTGTAACATATATACACACGTGTAAATCTATATATGGGGGTCAAATTCGCACTTATGCGTATGGAGCCCGGTGCCATGGACACACATGTCTGCTACATGTATGTGTGCGCCTCGGCCTCGCACATGTGTGTGTTGATCATGAAATGGTTCAGACCAGATTTGATCTCGTCTGACCTGAACTGTAACCTTTACATGGTATGTCTGCTGATGTTGAACAACTTCATTTGCCAGCAAATATTCTAACCCTCACAAACTACTATATAATATATAATATACAACTTATAATATACAATATATAATACATAAATGATGTAAATCGTAACATCTGTGCAGGTTGGAGGCATACCAGCTGTGCTGAAGTACCTTTTGGAGAAGGGACTGCTTCACGGCGACTGCCTCACTGTCACAGGTACCTCAAATGGCTGTTGTCCTGTTCTGATGTAGAAAAAGAAAAGAAATGAAAAGACTACGCCTTTTGGCATCAATTTATTGAGAAGCCAAGTATTATACCGGGCTGCCCAAGGCTGTTCTGATGTACCTGAGTATGGAAAACCCCTTCCTTGCTGTCTGTACGCGTGTCTCTGCCTTTGCATGTGTCTCTGCCTGTATGTCTGTGCCTGTCTTTCTGTGCATGTGTCCTGTCTGCGTGTCTGTGCTGTGTCAATTGCTCAGCTCATATGCCACTTTTTCATCTATGTTGACAGCGCAAATCACTGCATGAGTATAGCTGTCTTTTTAGCAGGAATTGAAAGAGGCGTTGCCTCAATGGTTGCTGTCCTTGAAACTGCTATGCTTGAAATCGGATCAAGTTGTACTCTCGCTGAAGCTTTAGTCAACTGCAGCCAGGCCACTCAACAAACCAAATGAAACGTCAAAAGTCTCGAGAAAACCACAAAAAAAGCCTTGAATGATCTGCTCACTCTGTGCTTTGAGTGCTGAAGTTTCCTGCAGGCAAAACCCTGGCAGAAAACCTAGCAGCCCTACCAGGGCTCAAAGAAGGGCAGAACGTCATTGTGCCCCTGGAGAAACCAATCAAGAGCAGTGGTCACCTCCAGATTTTGTACGGGAACTTGGCGCCAGAAGGTTGTGTGGGAAAGATCACTGGCAAGGAGGGGCTTCAGTTCAAGGGACCTGCTAGAGTTTTTGACAGTGAAGAAGACATGCTGGCCGCTCTGGACAAAGACCCTATGAGTCTCAAGGTCTGAATTTCTTATTGATTTTGTTTCAAAATGCAAAACACTGTCAAGGCGTTTTTCCCCATGTGCTTGTAAAATCCTGCTTTTGTCGTGTAACTGCTCTTTGTGGATCCGGGTCTAACCCAAGTTATGTGCAGTGACTGAGCAGCTGCTGTGTGACAGCATGCAAAGATGTTATGCTATCAGTGTTCACCCTGCTGCTCTCTTACTTTAATGCAAAAATGTTATGCTACCAGTGTTCGTGATCCGCAGGGGTCCTACAGGGGTCCTATCAGGGTCCTCCTGGGGTCCTTACAGGGGTCCTTACAGGGGTCCTTACAGGGGTCCATCAATCTTTAGTGATACCCACTAAACAGAGAAAGGTGTTCAATGATTTTGAGGCCTTTTTTTTGGGCTGATGCAGGGCAGTGTGATTGTGATCCGGTATGAGGGGCCCAAGGGGGGTCCAGGCATGCCCGAGATGTTGACCCCCACCAGTGCAGTCATAGGGGCAGGGCTGGGGCAGGATGTGGCCCTCATCACAGATGGCAGATTCTCAGGAGGGTCACATGGCTTTGTCATAGGCCATGTGGCCCCTGAGGCACAAGAGGGCGGCCCTATTGGATTGGTAGGCATTCTTGAGGGTTTTGTGCTTGGATGCCTGAAGGTTGTGTGCTTGGATGCCGGAGGGTTTTACACTTGGGTTCTTGAGGGTTTTGCGCTTGGTTGACATTGACAGCTTAGCACTGTGTCATGACACACCATAATGGGCATGACTGGGCAGAGCATGCAAGCTGTTTCCTTGATAGATTGGGTCTCAGATACATGTCCGCAAGGATGCACTGATTTGCAGAGCTTGGTGAAATGCCTGGATCATAGGTGTTGTAGTAGAGACAGTATGTAGTCATACAAGCTGTTCAACAATGTGCAGGTGCAAGATGGTGACATCATTTCCATAGATGCAAGCTCAAGGCAAATGAACATGGATGTCAGCGAAGAAGAGCTTCAGAAACGAAGAGAAGCTTGGACTGCGCCGCCATACAAGAGCACAAGAGGGACGCTGTACAAATACATCAAGTGTGTGTCATCAGCATCTCTGGGTTGTGTGACAGACCTTTAGTGGCTATAGCTAGCTTGACTCAGCAATATTCATTTGATGGTGTTGACTATGCAGTTTTTGGTCTTGTGGCGCATGTGTCTTTCATTTTGTTGATGATGCAGTGGTGTTCTGTTTTTACTTCAACAGTACAGAGGATGTTGTATTTGAGGCATGTTGGTGACGCAACAAGTTAGGTGCTAATGATGAATTGTTGTTTGCTGTTTCTGCCTGTATGGTAGCTCAATGTTGAAATAACATTTCAACACTCAATCACAGCTGCCAGCTCAAGGGGTATCAGCTGAGCAGGATGGGTGTTTCTGGCATGGCTGTCATGATGGCTATTATAGCCCCGATGACTCAATTTGTTTTTTTATGCCAGGGTGGCCAGCCATTACAACAAATATATTCCAATTATCCTGTTGGTATAGTTAGATCAACTGACACAACTGACACAACCTACAGTCTTGTTGTTGCAGTGACACATTAATGACTGGCATCGATATCCTGGTCAGGTTTTGGGCTTAATGGTTGTCAGCACTGAAATGCCACCTTGCAGATGACCAATGTACTAAATGACAAGCCTGGCATGCCTTGAACACGCAGCCCACCTTGCAGACAGGATGGCAGCGTGCTGGAGCTGAGTTGAGCATCGCTGTTGTTACCCTTCTATTGCAAGCCAGCTGGCTGCAGAGCCTCTGACTTGCAATTCTTTGTTCTCACGAGTTCTTGCTGCTGACCTTGCTGGCATTGTCCGCAACAGCGAAACCTAAGGCTGCCTGTTCTCAAGATGGAAAACCCAGTCAGAAGGTTGCAGAGGCAACCGGGCAAAACGCCCTAAGGGGCGTCCTGCAAACAGCTGCAGTGGCCCTGAGCCAGGCCTCCGAGGAAACAGTCATCGACTGTGCTGCTTTGCGAAGCATGGACGAGACGTATGTTGTGCAAAGCGGTGATACTATTGTTGACATAGCTCAGGCATACGGTACGCTGTCCTCCAATGTTTTCACGAGCCAAGGAACAATCCCTGACCCCTACGCCTTGTTTACTGGACAAGCTCTTCTGATCAGACTGGCCCCGCAAGCCCCAAAAACAACTCACAGAGTGGTTGCCGGCGAAACATTGCTTATCATCGCTCAGCAGCACAATATATCACTGGCAGCTTTACAGGCTGCTAACCCCAACGCGGACACTTACAGGCTGCAACCAGGGCAAGATCTGAGCTTACCCCATCATGGCGCAAGCACAAGCGGTGCAGGTGCACATCGTATTCGTGCTTGGGGCGTTGACCAGTGAAACTCGCAGGATTCGTGACCAAGTTCACGGAAGAAGAGCTGCTGCAGGTGCCAGCTCAGCAGGTCCAGGGCGCAGTTCAGTTGACAGATTCACAAAAGCTTGAAATCTGATTAAACAGCTTGAAACCTGCAGCTCTCTTCACCAGAAGTATGAACGTGGATTCAAAGCAAATGCAACTGGACTGACTATACTGCAAGCTATTGCAGGAGGCACTGTGGCTATCCTGAGCGCAATCAGTGCCTCAAAGGAGGCTCCCCGCAGTGTCTTGAACATCTTAAGTGCAGTGTCTGGTGCTGTGAGTGCTGTTGTCTGGATAGTCCAAGTGGCGTAACTGTGCTGGGACAGTAACATTCCACAACAATGCTGTACTTTTTCTGTGGCAGAGGCGCAAATCAGGCAGACAACACTATGCAGGCCAACTACGGTATCCACCAAACATCCCATCACTCTTTCAGCCTCCTCAAAGGCTGCAGTACAAATGGCTCAACAACTGCAATATAGACTGCAGACAAGCAGCGCTATGCAAAAAGTTGGAAACAGCACAAACCTGTCAGCGAGTAAAGCTTGCAGATGTACTGTAACAGAGCATGTTGAGTGCATGGTAGTTCAATCATAGCTGCCAACTCAAGGGCTAGCAGCTGAGCAGGACTGACGTTGTTAATGGCTGCCATCAGGGCTATCAGCTTCGACCTAAGAGTCAGCAGCAGACGCTACGGTTGTTGCTCAGCAGCATTCAAAGTTAGCAGCTCCACGTGACTGTAAGCATAGCCTCTTAGAAGCATTTCGGTGCATTACAGTGCATCGCGCAGCCCAATAAACCTTGCATGACTGCATACTGTATCTGACACAATACCTGTGTTTTTCAGGATTCATCAGGCTTTGCATTTGGAAGACGCGTTTCCTTCTGTTATGAATTGGAAATCTTGCATCTTTAGTAAATGGAGTGATAGTATACCAGGTACCAATGAAGACGTCTTCTTCTTTTAGCGGTGACTAAGTGAGCATACAATCGTTCCTGCACCGTGCACTCTGCGTGTGCAGGAAGCAAGACTGACGCGAGGGAAAGCAGCTTAGATGGCTGTTGTTTGCGGCTTGTCATCGTTGGTAGGTCTGCGATCATGGTGTTAGACAGTTGTACAGGATCCATCTGAGCATCTAGCTGGTGGGCACCAAGCCGTGTTGATGACTGGGTGGCGATCGGTCACCCTTGCGGTGGCTGTTTGCACGATCTCGCTGCGCTCAGCCTTTGCTGGTGATGCACAGGTAGCGTGTTCTGCCCAATCTTGTATCCTTGGGTGCTCACAGGATTCTTTTTCCTGCTGAAACTCTTCACCGTGCAGGTCTTCTCTATGGGTTTGGAAGACGTCCTGGAAGACGTCAGTCAGCTCAACCACACGCTGCCCACTTCCAGGTTTGGTCTTGTGAACTTCGCTGCCCGGCTCTGGCGACAGCAAAAGGCTGGCTGCACCTTTGGGCTGTAACAGCACTATGAAAACACTCAAACAGAAGCCTGAATGAGGGTCATATTTCTGCAGCTATGTGTCTGAATCATACGATCTGCTCAGCAACTTGACCACCAGCTGCACCAAAGTCCAGGCTGTCTCAGCCAGGACGCCTGATGCCTTGAAGCTGCAGCACTTCCGTGAGGAAGATGACTGGAAGAATAGCATAGCTCTGCCGTTCCTTTCACAGGAAACAAGGTGGGCTAGCAGGCTTGGCTGCATGGTGTAACAGTGCCACCTCTCACCATGCATGATGGCACATGTGCGCTTCAGCTCTGTTCAGTGCATGAACCCATCTTGGGACTGTCGTGCAGCCCATGTCGAGGACGTCTATAGCACCTACTTCAGCGGGCAGTCATATGCACATATTCATTTTCCTTCACTGTCAACTTGCAATGCAGGTCAAAGATGCCGCGTGTTGTGGCAGCTTGGTTGCGATGTTATGTCATGGTAAATGTAGTGTACTTCCTTACGGGCGGTATATGGGCGTACTATGTATACGTATGCTGGGGGGACAAGTTCTTTGCACCTGGGAACATGCCAGCCTTGAGGGACATGGGAGAGCAAATCAAGGTGCAGAATCTCAATATGTTGAACTCAAATTCAGACTCCAACTCATCTAGGCTGCGCACCATGTTTTGCAAGATGTGCTGGTCAGCTTTGCCAGTCAGCTGTCTGGATCTGGACTGACGCGGTTATATGCTGTACAGCAGCTGAGGGATGATGTCAGCTGAACACACAGAAGAGTCTTCAGCTGACATGACCACTCAACTGCTGTATAGCATATTACCATGTCAGATCAGCACAACAGCATGCTCAAAGTGCTGTTCAGCTATTGTTAAGGGCAGGTATGAAGCCACTCAGATGGTTAACCTGTTGCATGTCATAGCTGTTGAGTTTGTAGCACACCCCTAGCTGAGCAATCCTCTGAAATCTGGATGGTATTTCTGGTGTGTTCCTGAAAACTGCCTAAGCGGCAGCCTCTGGCCTTGTAAATCTTACAGGGCTGCTCAGATGAGACTGCTTTAGAGAGACAAGACTTGCCCCTGCTCGTACCTGACTCATCATAAGCCGGAAAGCATAACCGTCAGTAGCTGATTACCACTATGCTTCTTATCATCACAACATCATTGTCATTGAATTATTACAATTACTGTTGTTATTTCTTATTGCTGTTGTTATCATTGATTACCATTACTTTTATTTATTGTTGTTGTTGCTATGGATCTGTTATGCGAGTGTCACTGTGGCCTATGCAGGTGTCTATGCTGTCCATGCCACTGTACAGCATGCTGCCAGCAATAGCAGAGCATTGCGTGGAACAAGGCTGGACAAGAGCATACAGCAGGGTTGCAGATATTGGTGTTGGGTGGTACTTGGCGTACTTTGTGTTGTACATGACGTGTGTGGAATACTTTGTGTACTGGATGCACAGAGGGCTGCATGATGTCAAGATTGGCTACAAGTAAGTTTTCTTTGCCTTTTTTTATTGCATCTGAGCTCGTAAAAGCACATCCAGGATTTTTTGGAGCCTGCCTGTTGCTTGTCGGTGGCTTGATGCATCTTGCATGACTTCATTCATGTACTTCATTCATGTACTTCAGTAACATACTTTACATCAAGGTGTTTGGAGCATCAAGCATCAGTGAGATTATCCAGACAAGACAGCATAGGTTACCGAGCAGTTTATACTGTAGGTCACCGTGGTACAGTGTAGGTTACATTGGTAACGTGCATAGGGTACAGCTTGGGTTACAACGATACAGCACATAGTTACCGCGTAAGTTACACTGAAAGTATATCTTATTTTTCTCTCATCAAATTGCAAAACTTTACATAGGTAACAACGTAGGTTGAAGTGTTCAGCACAGGAGACAACAGAGGGAAACACACCACAATACAAAGCATATAGCAACATCATCGGGGATGTCACAAACCTTGCTTTCACCACTTAGACTGGTTTCCTGTGGTTTCCTGTGGAAAGCTGGAATCAACAAGTGGTGATTGGTGGTGCAGGGTGCTGCACTACATTCATCACAAGTACAACAAGGAGCACACCCTGTCCCCCTTTGCTGGGCTGGCCTTCCACCCCCTGGATGGCATTCTGCAGGTATGCATTCCTTCATTTGTTCATTCATTGTTTCATTTGTTTCCTCATTCACTAGTTTGTGCAGGCATGCGTTTGTTCATCCAGACATCTGTTCGGTCATTCGTCCGACTGTCTGTCCGTGCGTTTGTTCATTCACTCACTCTTTCACTCACTCAATCACTCACTCACTCACTCACTCACTCACTCACTCACTCACTCACTCACTCACTCACTCACTCACTCAATCACTCACTCACTCACTCACTCACTCACTCACTCACTCACTCACTCACTCACTCACTCATTGCTCATTTGATGTGTCTGTAGTAGGGTGTTTGCTATACAAATGGTCTACTGTAACATGTGCTGCAGTATAGCACGTGAATACTCATGCAGCAACACAGGTATCGCGAGTGAGACTTGTGAGTCATAATGTCTGTTTGTCAGCTAGGTCTCTGACACAGAAGCGACAGCATCTGTAGGAGTGATTGTTGGCATGCTCCAGCTCTGCATAACCGCAAAATATCTTTGATTTCAGCATATACCTCTGTCCCAAGTGCATGTCTGGGGATCACAGCAGTTTCAGTAGTTTATGTGGTGCCGCTGGAGATCATGGAGTATATAATTACATGTTTGTGTCTGCAGGCGATACCATACTGCTGGCTGCTTTTCTTTGTGCCAATGCACTTCCTGACCTTTGAGCTGCTGCTCTTTGCAACTGGCGTTTGGACTACCAACATCCATGACTGTATACATGCCAAGTAAGCTCTCATCTTGCCAGATGACGACTGCCTGACAGGAAGGGCTTGATCACCCCCCCCCCTCGCCCCACCCCCTTGTCCAACTTGCCTGCTGTATTACAACCTGGGATGCTGTTTTCCCCCTCCTGTCTTTTCGTCTCCCCAAAGCTTGTCATCGCTCAAATTCAAATTGCCCTTGCGCTTATCCCACCTCTCTCTGATGTGCATGATGCTGTCTGTTGCTTACAACCAAATGGCATCTGTCAGCTGGAGAACATCACAGCACAGCACAGCACAGTACATCAGCGTTTGAAAGCGCAGCATAGCTAGTATGGCGCAGCACTGATGTGGTGCTTTGTGAACAGCAATGTTGTGAACAGCATAGTGCAGTTGGATTGGACTGACACTTTACTGATGAACACCATTTTCATTGCAGGGTGGCACCTGTGATGGGCGCTGGATACCACACTTTGCATCATACTGTATATAACAAAAATTACGGTCATTATTTCACATACATGGACAGGTTGCATAATACGTTATTCACTCCAGAAGAAGATGAGGAACGGAGACAGCAGAGGCAGCAGAGACAGAAGTGATTTCATTTGTGCGTTACCGTATGAGCGCAGTACAGTCATTCTTTCGGAATGTTCTGGATATGTGAGAGATGTGTGGTTCTGTAGAGGCTTGCTTAGTCATGCCAAGTTGCAGAGTGCAAACTGACCAGCTTTCATTGCCGTAGCCTGATAGGTGACCTGCTCAGAGTTGCATTAACTGCTAGGAACACTCAGATAGGACCAAACAGCATTGCAGATTGAGCGCGTAGCCTACCTAGCTGACACCAACTTGGCTGTCAGTATCATTTTGCTGACCGGGTGTGACAGATTTGAGGCATTCGCGTTCTGAGCGGCTGTTAATGTACTGCGAAAGTACTGAAATATTAGCTGTGACGCTCACCAGGACAATGAGCAACTGTACATAACAGAATCTGCTGTCTGATTTCAGAGTGTCTGCCTTCCGCTCTATCTGGCCGCAAGTCGGTTGTTTGTTGACCCATGAGCACTGATCTCAGGTGCGCTGTATCCCATGCGGCTCACTATGACAAGGTGTAGTGCTGATAGTCAGCTGGGCGTGTTGGATGTGCACGCTGGGCTAAAGAAGGCATAACGCCAGCCAGTTGTATGATCATTTCCCGCCAAAGCATCTCGTTTACCGTTTGCAACGCCAGCAGATGCGCCAGGCTGGTGACACAATGTGACAAGCCCTGAAGCATATGTTCGACTTGAAGACTCGTGGGTATGTAGAGGTTCCTATACGCGATGCCTCAGACACCCTGACACGTGTGCATGTTGAAGTCGAAGCTTGCCCTTAAACGGTCTCCATATGTGCAGGGCACGGTAGCCTCGGCTGTTTGCTGCTCACTTTGTCCACTGTAAGGTCTCAGTATTACGTCTGAATCGCAATCCACCCCTTTCACGCTCGCATTGCGGGGTACTTGTGATCTCAGCTGCACCGAGCTCGGCGTCCGGCAAGCTTCCTTGTGCTGGACCATGTCTAGTCACGCCTTGTGCATGGCGATGGCCTTGCACTGCAATCAGATGGCACATTTAGCGGTGAGCTCCACCGTTTTTCAACAGTAATTGATCTTATGCACGACTTGTTGCCGACCCTTACTAGCTTTCTCCCTGATGTCCTGGCATCAGGTGCAGTTGACTCAATCACTTGTGTCGTCTTTGCTGCTGCGAATTCTCATGCTGACAAGCTCATTGTTCATTTTCAGACAACATCTAGCTGATGGTCTGGCCTGTACAGCAACTTTGACACTCAAGGTAACATGCGCTGCAACTTGCCATCATTTGGGGTGCAACTGGCTGACAATGCCCCACCAGGTTATACTATACATATATACTATACATACATAGTATGATACTTTTATGTTCTACTTACAGGCCTGGTTCATGTCTTGTAAACGCTTGCTTTCATGAGCAGTGATCACGATGAAAGCGAAGAAGATGAAGAGCAACGCAGCGATGGTGATGACAGCAGTGAAGGTAGCGGTGATCAAGAAGAAGATGATGATGACTGTGAAGCAGAAGAAGAAGAAGAGCAGGAAGAAGAAGAACAAGAAGGTGATGACCCGGATGAAGAAGTTGCTAATAGGCACATATGTAATGTCACTCATTTGTGAACATTACCACCAGCAAAGCCATGCATGGATGACTCATGCACTTCAATAGCATCCTGCAGACAGCAGCTATGATGTGGTCAAGCCGGAAGAAGAAGACAACAAGACAAATGGCGCTGTTGTTGCCAATGACCAACAAAATGCAGAGGCAGATGTTGATGAAGAAGAGGGCAGCGCTGATTCTGATGTCAATGAAGGTGGCAGCGCCCATAACAGTGAAGAAGATGATGAGTCACAGGTGACCTAATTCAATACACTAGCCCTGCAAGCTCATGACAGGTCTATATTCTTCTCAAAACCAAACAAATTGCATGCTGCATTCTGATGTGAATGCCTTCGATCTTTATTCCCACACAAAAGTTTGTCCCACACAAAATTGCAGCAGTCAAGCATGTGCTACATATGGTTTCATTCACTGTCACCATTTCCAGGCAAAATCGTCAGGGTCCATGGCACGAATTTGTATGCGGTAAGCCCCAAGTTTGGGACAACAATCGTAATGTGTGCTATCAACTGTGCAAGCTGCTGCTGTGCATGCATGCTGTAACACAGGTATCAATTTGATGTTCTCTGGAAATGCCACAACCACCAAACACCGCAGGATACGCAATATAGCTGTATATGCAATGTTAAGTGTTGTGCTGGCGCACAATAGCAGAACAAGCAGTCAACAGCCTTTGGAACATTCAGAAACGAGGCAGATCCCAGTGGGGCTCACTTTGAATGTCAAAGCACAGAGTGTGTGTTCTTGTACCTGTGTCTTGAAGTGCTGCTGAGTAGATGTCTCTTTATGGTGTTTACCATACTACAAAGCTGTTGATTTTCTTTTCCCCCTTCTACTCCTTTGCAGATTCAGCCACTCTTGAGCCTTTTAGTTGTGGAGAAAACAGATCTGGCTTTTACATAACATGTGGTAAGTTCCATTCAGGCAGCGGTATAATGCTTGGCTTCTCAACAAATCGACGCCAAAAGGCTTTTACATAACATGTGATAAGTTCCATTTAGGCAGCGGTATAATGCTTGGCTTCTCAACAAATCGACGCCAAAAGGTGTACTCTTCTCTTTCTCTTTTCTGATAAATTCCGTGCTTGGCCTTCAGGACAACTTGGCTTTGCAGAAGGCTGCATCAGAGACCAAGGATGGCACTACCAAGGAGCTCTCAGCTGCTGATGATCAGGTGATTCAGCAATCACACAATAGAGAAGACCACTATACCTTTCAGCACTGGATTTAGAACAGGCCAAGGGGTATCATGATTGTCAACTTGTTGATGTGACTCACAAAGCACCTGAGGCTTGAGATTGTATTCGCCTCGAACCTGGTGACAGTTGGCATGACAGAAAAGCAGTCATAGTACGGTGACCTTGGTGCAGCTGATTCCAGAGAGCTCTGTGAAAAGTAGGTGCAGTGAAGCTTGTGTCTGAGCATATGGTTACATGTAAACTAGCAGGGCTGGGCACATTGAGCATCAACAGGCATCAAGGCCTGCACACCAAGCTGTGATAGGCAGCAGAGCCTGCATTCGATGGGCACACTGAGCTGTGATAGGCAGCAGAGCATGCATGCAATGGGCGCATTGAGCTGTGATAGGCAGCAGGGCATGCGTCCAATGGGCACACTGAGCTGTGATAGGCAGCAGGACAGGGCAATTGCAACCTGCTACGCGGCAGATCGTGGATGCAATCAACATTTATGCTCCCTGTGTGTCATCATGTGCTGGTAGCTGCTTGTGTCAAGACTGTCACGCAAAATACTTCCCAGCAGGTGTTAACAAGCACAACATCTGTCAAGACCATATTGCAGTCACCTTCCCAGCAGGTGTCTGTCAGCAAGATATATGGTGGCTCACAGGCTCCTCTTTCCAATAGTGATGAAGAAGAGTCAGACGAGGTTGAAGAGTGTGACTTTGAGTCAAGGGGGATGCTGTTTCGGGAAAGGGCACAGGATTTGGAGAAGAAGATGGACAGGGCTGTCAAAGAACAAGAAGAAGACAGCAGCGAGGACGCTGACACTTCCGACTGTGATTCTGATGAAGGTTGGGGAGATTGGGTAGATGAAGAAGAAGAACCAGGTGAGGAACTTGCAAAGAAGAAGTGTACATCAAGAGCAGTGCAGCTCTTTCTTCACAGCAAACACTTTTGTCACTGCATGGCTTTGCGGTAATCCTGCTAATCTACCAAGCTCATGCAATGCAGATGATGCTCAGCCACACACTTAACTCTCTTTTTTTATCAGTATTGTAGCAGCCCCATTGTCGTGCACCCAGACATTGTGTTTAATGCTATGTACTTATTTATGCATTTGACACCAATGTACCTGGCTGCATACATTTCACAGCAGCGGCTATATGTATATATACACCGTCACAGGATTCTGTATCGATGCTGTTAGCAGGGTTTCATCTCCTAGTTGCTGTCTTGCCAACACAAAAAATGCATATGCAGATTTGGTGTGCCTGAGCAAGCATATCAGCTCACCATGAAAGATCTACTATCTTTTGTCTTGTGACAAGCAGTGCAAGTGGTATGTGCAGGCTACTTGAAGCGCAGGAGGCTGAGTGGGGTCTTCTTGACTGTTGCATGAAAGTCTTTAGGGCTCATATATGCTCTGGCTGTAGTCTTATTGGGATTGAGCGCTGGCAGGCTTCAATCTATGCAGCATGTACACAGATGCAGTGCTGCAAACTTGGCCAGACTTGCTGCTGCATCCAATATAGAGAAGCTTGAGATGATCCCAAATTGGGCCAAAGCTTCCCTTGGCCTTCAGCCATTTGAGTGCTCCAGTAGCACAGCAGAGGGTCTGAAGCGCATGCAAGAGGCATGCAGTGTGTCAGTTTGTATGATACTGTCTGAATTTGACGAATTTAGATCATGTAGTTTGACCAACAATGTTTCCAAGACAGCACTAACAGTTAAGCTTGGTGGCCAAAGTCAAGCGCGGCTAGCCCTGCATTTTAGTCCTCTGTGCACACAGGCTCATGCTTTTCATTTCATGAGGTTGCCAGCCATTTTACAATTGCCTTAAGCTGCTTTGTCTGTCATGTGAGCACCTTTGAACAGGGGACTGAATACTGAACAGGGGACTGGAATGTTATACCTACATGCTATATGTAGACTGACTTATGTCAGACAAATGACAGATAGAATGAACCATCGTGTACCAATTGCTTGCAGAGATGTTACAAAACATATGTATGGAGATTCAGTGATAGGCAAGTTGTGAAGTAGGGTGTAACAGCATCATATAGCGCTGACTGTTGGACTGGACCACGGTCGTCAACAACACAGCTCTTTATGTGCCTTGCCAAGGTAATCAAGCGTCAAGTGAGCAATATCATCAAAATGTGCAAATCCACCCATACTTGCTAGCTCCACAAAAGGAGTCAGAGTTCATGGCATCACATATACACTTATGTACATGTTTCTCTTGACCCACTCTGCACTGTCATCAAACCTTTGTCTTTTGCATAAGTAACGCCAACATTCACACATTATGACTGTACAGGTCACAACGAGGATGGAGCAGTGTCCCCTTCTTCTATCTCATCCCACCACATGCTGTCATCAAACAGATGCTCAGCCTGTAGCTTGTGCACTGAAGGAGTGACAGTCTTGACTGCAGTTGCCGCCAAAAGTCCCCCGCCAATTGCCATCCCCAGGGTGACTAATATCCCGAAGATCTGGTATACAGCTTGATGGTGTCCAGCTGGCATGACGCCCTTGTTCCCGCCATAGGACGTAACAGAAATCAGTGCTGCTGTCAACCCTCCAAGAAGCCCGGGCATTCCATGCAGGTTGTGTACACCGCAGGTGTCCCTCAAACCAATACGTGACTCCAGCATTGGCGTCAGATGCCTACAATCAACATTCAAATCAAAATCAAAAATGAAATTTACATGTCTTGTCGTTAGGACCCATCACACTGCAACATGACTGCAGCGCAACAGAAGCACTGAAGCAGGCTGGCATGAGCCGTTCAAGCAGTACAGCAGCTTGCTGTTACATGACTCCAGCAAGACCTGCAAAGATGAGGGTTAGCTTCAATCTTTGGGTACACAGCCCAGCCCAGCCCAGCCCAGCCCAGCCCAGCCCAGCCCAGCCCAGCACAGCACAGCACAGCACAGAACAGCACCGCACTGCACCGCCTCAGCTCAGCTTAACATGCCATGCGCGATCTAGCACAAGAAAGCATGGCAGCAAGCTTCCACGTATAGCATAACATATTGTGTTGTTGTCCAAAGCAAACATGAGACTGTGCTGCATGCCTAGTAGTACTGTACATGAAGCTGTAAACTCCAACTGGCCACTTTGTGCTTAACCATGAGCAAGGTGACATCAGTGGATGACAGAAAGGGCCTACCTGAATCCCATGGTACTCAGAATGCCAGCGACGACACCAACTGCCACAGCACCTGCTGGGGAGAATGACAAATTCGCCGCCGAGCCAATTGCAACCCCGCCAGCTAGGGTAGCGTTCTGGATATGGACCATGTTGAATTTGCCGTTGAAGGCAGCAGAAGAGGCAAAGGCTGCAATAGCAGCACCCAGCAGGGCCATGATTGTGTTCATCACACAGAAGAACTGCCTTTGGCCTCCTCCTGCCTCAGGCATGATTGCTGCTGGGTCGGATGCTAAAGCTCCATTAAAGCTGGGCTGCAGAACAGGGAAATTATTCAAGCTTTCTTGCAAAGAAAATCTTGCAAAAAGATATGAATGTGGTCCAGACTTGCCATGATTGCTGCTGGGTCGGATGCTAAAGCTCCGTTAAAGCTGGGCTGCACGACAAAAACAGCTTTGAACTGATGAACAGAGGAACAGATTGCTGCTGGGTCGGATGCTAAAGCTCCATTGAAGCTCCATTGGGCTGCACAACAGAGACAGCTTTGAACTGATGAAAATCCAGGGTCAACTGTTGCGTGCTGCAGGCATGGTAATTCTGAAGCACAATTATATTCAAACTGATTTTCATTTGTTTCTGATCAGTTTGAAT
>JAABUP010003510.1_pt1 | contig 23950 bp, 24 predicted proteins | sample 5559201 | NCBI WGS metagenome assembly JAABUP01 (sample SAMN10711887, study PRJNA513373) | rock metagenome | isolation source: Antarctica rocks | place: Antarctica
GGTGACCGTATAATTTCAGAACGAACTCCAGATACTTCAGACTGCAACATCTCATCTCCACAAAGGAAGATGGTGGATGGGTAGTTGATGAAGGCTGGAGAACGAACACCGGTTCATGCATCAGATTCAACCTGAAATACCTTGACCATTGAAGGATGATTCCAAACGACTTGAAGTCATGGTTTCCATCTTTAGTGAGATGTACTTAATGAACGACTTGTGAGGTGGTTTAAATCTAGGCGACTGTAAGCAAGAGCCTAATTGATCGGAAAGAGTACATTTACAATCAGTATCTTGACGCCAGAGACAATTCCAAGATAAAATGAGCTGTAAGTGGGCACTCGGGGTTTTAATATCATAGATAGAAAACTCTAGTGCGGGGCAGCCCCTCCGTCGCATCCGCCAAATCCCGAGATTATGGTTCCAGGTCGGAAATGATTGCCGGTGGGCACAACCACCAATGCATGAAGAACCCCACAACAGGTCATCACATGCTTGTGGATATGATATTGATCTGCTCTGTGACTATGGAGTTCACCAAGTATATATGTTTTCAGATCAATCAATGATTGTTGATATCGACAGATGACTCTACCAGTAATAAAGAGAATTTTACAATAACACATGCTCCTCAATGCCTGATCATGAGTCTAAATACACATGATGTTGATGTGTCTACGGAGTGCGCCAGATACATGTACTTATGATCCGCGTTCGTTTACGACCTAGAACAATATAGACCCACGCCGGACTACTTCGTACCATGACGCACAAGAGCTACCTTATGCTAAGGAAGCCGACTACAAAATATTAATATGAATGCCAGCGTAGACCAGACAGATGATCCATCGACCTACACGGACACTCGTGCCACTAGCCCACGAAGGCAGTGTCCTGCCATGATGGATCGAACCTGCTCAGGGGCCTGTCTGAACGGCAGGGGATCAAGCACGCACTGGAGTTTAGTTCGATGGCCTGTCGACTACGGCTGAAATGCGGCTGAAGTCTCCCTGGGAGGACGCAGTTGATTTGTGACGCTTTTGAAGATCACTGGGAACACTGGCTGTCTAAGTCCATTACTGAAACAGACTCGGTCTCAAGACGCTTGACGAGATGACGGAAACAGACAAATCAAGGTGCGAGTAGTCTCTTTATGTACGCAAGCGTATGGCTGACCATAATCCGTAGGGCCATTGAATATCTAGCCGACATACGACTCCATCGAAGCTTCACCTTCACCCCAAACTCGGAGACAGGACGGACTTCCTCGCTACGAATCACTTTCTCTGACCTCGGCCATCAGAATGTCGAGGACCCAGCCGATGAAGCTGTCATTTTGTTCTGTGGTGGCATGTTTGGAAGCCGCTACGTGGGAGCTGGTTCGGTTGACAGTCTAGCCAGAGAACATAGAATTCGCCTCATTTGTGTGGATAGGTTTGGTATGGGTGGCAGTCAAAATGTGGGACTCGAGGTTAGGGTTCAAACTTGGTTGGGTAAGGAGCGTGACAAGCATGACTGCGATCTTTTGGCTCTGACATGATGTTCTACTCAGAGATCGTCTCAGCGCTATTGAGGCATCTGAACATCCAACATGTCGTCCTAGCTTCCCACAGTGCGGGTACAATCTACCTTTTGAGACTCTTTCAGACGTGGAACATGTTTCATCTTCACTACGAAGACTCTCGTAAGATGTGTTCTCGAAGCCGTCTATCTAACTGCATGGCAAGGAGGCATTGACTCGCAAAGGATCACTACTTGGTAGTGAATACTTGATTAACGTCCCCAAGTAGTCGTAAAGATGCCGCTTATGTTGCCGACGTCGAAGGAGCACCGGCTACGAAGCACAGAACCGTACAAAATAGCTCTATGGATGAACCTTGTGTAACAATTGACCGTTATGATAAGATCACTGCATAACTCCTGTGTCATTATAACGCAGCCACAGATGACAAAAGGCATGGTAATGCGCGTGCAAGATCAGGGCAGATCGTCAATCCGAGTGAAATGAACGCGATCATACGGCTGTCCAATCTCACCTACGGACCCTTGATGCCTTTTTCCTGACAAGTTGACTGGCAAGGCAGTTGAACCTCAATCTTTCGTCTTGAACTACATGACGCAGCTATGACATGCACAGTATGGCAACAAAAAACGAGCATTATAGGGCTTTGGTGGATATGGGAAGGCAAGTCTACCTTAGCAGTCACTGCGTATTTGGCTTCCAAGCTTCTTTTGGCATAAGAGTTGACTTTGAGCATAGCAATGGCATCCGCTTCTCCATCTCTGACCTGTCACCTCCGTCGGCTCGAATTATGCCCACAATCTACCAGGACCGCTGTGGTATCTCACTCTATGATGCACAGTACAGCACCGGAGAGAAAGCATCCATACCTCCAGAGGTAATCCACGAAGTGCTGGCAGCCCTTCTGCGGTTCAAGAATACTTGTGTAGATTTCGGCGTCCCAGATAACCAGATACGAGTTATTGCTACGGAAGCTACCCGAGAGGCTATCAACACTGCGAAGTATAGAAAAGCTATCAGAGACAGATTAGGCTGGGAGGTTGAGATGCTACCGAAAGATGAAGAGGGGAGAGTTGGAGCCATGGGAGTTGCTAGCAGCTTTTCTAGCTTCAAGGGCTTGGTGATGGATCTTGGTGGTGGCAGCACCCAGCTTACTTGGATGAAAGTGGGGAACGGAGAAGTCACGACGAGTCCAAAAGGGGCTGTGAGCCTACCATATGGTGCTGCTGCGATGACGCGGCTGTTAGCGGAAGCCGAGAACGAAGGCGAAGATGGGAAAGATCGGCTACGGAAAGAGATGAAGACAAGGTTCCAGCAGGCATACAACGATCTCGAAATTCCAAAAGAGCTCGAGAAAAGTGCAGCTGCTCAAGGTGGCTTCTCGCTCTACCTTTCTGGCGGCGGGTTTAGAGGCTGGGGATACCTTCTCATGAGCGAGCATCGCGTCAACCCTTACCCAATACCCATCATCAACGGCTTTCGCGTTGGCCGACAAGAATTCGAAAACACCGTCAATATCCAATCATTTGCTTCAGAGAACGATGTCTTCCGCGTCTCGGACCGACGAGCCAGCCAAGTCCCAGCAGTCGCCTTCCTCATCACCGTTCTTACCGAAGCCCTCCCGCCCATCAAGGACGTTCGATTCTGCCAAGGCGGCGTGCGTGAAGGTATCCTTTACCAATCCCTCTCATCTTCCATTCGAGCCGCACAGCCTCTTTCAGCAGCAACAACACCATATGCGCCATCCTCGGCACAAGGTCTAACCAACCTCCTTCAGAAAGTAATCTTATTCTTCAGTTATTCAACACAACCGCGCGTACACGGTATCGAAGACCGCTCCTTCATAGAAGCCCTTACTAACCTCCTCTACCACCACTCCTCCCTCCCAAAAGAATCCCGCGCCGCAGCAGCACTCCGCTGCACCACAACCGGCACCCTCGCCGGCATCCACGGCATATCTCACGAAGACCGCGCATTGCTATGCCTGGTACTCTGCGAGCGTTGGGGCGGCCAAGTCTCGCCCACCGACTCGGACTTCCTCCGCCGAATGCAACTGCTCATCGGCGACGAGCAGACATGGTGGACCAAATACATTGGTCGAGCGGCGGCGCTGGTCGGTGAAGTGTATCCCGCTGGCGTCGTGCCTGCGTTACCGAGGATGGAGCTTGGTGTGGGGTGGAAAGAGTTGGTGGCAGGTCATGGTGATGTGGGGATTGAGGTTGTCGTTAGGGTGAGAGCGCGGGATGATATGACGGCGGACGGTGTGATTGGGGGGAGTGTGAAGGCGCTGGAAAAGGTGGGGAAAAGGAAGAACTGGGTTGGTGGGAACGGGGGGTGGGGGAGGAAGGTGGTGGTTGTTGTGAGGAGGGATCTTTGATGAGGGATTGGATAATTGGAGGATCGGGTTCTATGATACCCTGATAGAGCGCACTGCTACGCATATCACTCAGCTACATTTTCTTGTCCAATGAGTCAAGAATGCGGTTCGCCTTCATCATACTCACTCTCACCACCACAACCCCACTGCTGACTTTGAACGATCACAATCTCTCCACACCATGTTCAACTTGACGTCTGCAACACTGCCTGTCCGTCAACACAACCATCACAATATCCGCCCCCGGTCCTCCAAACGATACCTCTCTCCACCCTCCACCACTCCTTCCAGATTGGTACTTCGTACGCCACTTTCACCGCGACCTGTCTGAACATCACTCTCCACAACACTACTCACTGGCTGCTGCATGCGAACAGTCTGGCGCAGTTGTCACCATTGAATATACACGGTGCTGAAAGACGCAACAAACAAGGGGAGACGGTTTGAGGAAAAATGCGGGAGGTGTAGGACTGCAGAGGTCTGAGGGATGAGGGTTTGGAAGGGTTTTGGAGAATGCTGTTGATGAGGGCGTTGAGACGATGGAGGGGGTTATGGGTTGGTGGTGAATGTGCGCGTTGTTTTGGTGATGGGATTCGAGGTATCGTGTTGGTGCTCACTTGCGGGAGTATGAGGTCTGTGGGGAAGGTACGTGAAGATTGAAAGATTCAAGAGATATCTCGTTCGTACTCAGCTTTAGAAACAGAATCTGCATCACCAGCTGCAAGCAGTTTGGTACGCCTCTTGCTCGAAGGGAACGAGCCTAAGGGGACAAAAATGGAGAGAGATGTAGCATGTCCACTAGCCCAGCGCAAGACATCCCAACAAGAAATCTCCACATCAAAGCTTACTAACCGAAATCCTTTCCAATGCCCCTTCCTCTAGCAGACGACATCTACTTAAATCTATACCACGGCCTCTTGGTCCCAGACCCAGACTCACTCCCACCCCCATTCCCACCACCTTCTTCCCGCTTGACGTCCCCCGACTGCGAAGCCATCGCCCGCACCACCATTCGAGCTGCATGAGCCCGCGCCTCTGCCGACAGGTCTTCTGAAACAGTAGGCACTGCCGGAAGTGAGCTCCAGTCAGGTATTGCAGGCTGGCTGAGTGTTGTATATCCTGACGCATCATAGTCTTGGATGGCGAGTTCTGGCGGAGCGTTGTGTGCGTCTATGAGCTCGGTTAGGGCTTCGTAGGATGCGAGTTCTTTCTCGCTGTCATCGTCGCTGTCAGGGTATTGCTCTGGAGCAGGTTCAGACTCAGGCTCGCTCTGCGGTCGGTGGTGGGATCGGTGATGATGTCGCTCGCGGCTTTGCTCGTTTGAACGGCCTTGCCGGCCCTTGTTCTTGTAGCGGCTGGTATCGTACCTTGGATAATCAGGGTCGTCTGAGAGTTCGCCTTCGCTCTCAGTAGCATCAGCATGTTCTGCATCCTGGTCTTGAGATTTGCCGTCTTCGCTCTCCTGCGGCGAGGGGTTGTAGAGATCCTCAGGATCGTCGTCATCTGTGTGTCCCTCATTGAGATGAGCTTGTCCAGAAGGCAGCTCAGCAGCATGTGGCAGAAAGGATGGAGGCTCAGAGCGGCCCACGAATCGCATTGCCCTCGTTGAAGCGGTTAGAGCCATGACCGCACTACTAGTTGAGCTCGAGAGAGCGGGGTGGCCAGATTGCTCCGCACCCGGTGTGGAAGACGACCCAGGCACGCCTTCGATATTGTCAAAATTAAAACCCCATGGGTCCGGCCCAAGCTTCCACCTCTTGAGCTGGTGGGCCGGGACACTGGCGCATCCAAAACACTGTCCCAGTTCGGAGATAATGATGTACTCTTGGTGTCCCCGGTCCCTCTCGATGTCTGTCCACCTAAGATGGCTTCGGTGTCCACACTTCTCCCATTGTATATATTCCTTGAAGAAGAGCTTCGGCCCGGCCATCGGATCCACCGCAGCTTTGAAATCCTCATCAGCTTGTTCGAATTGGCAGAGAACATCCACTTCGTCCTGACAGTCGAAGCAGATAGCATCGTCATGTTTGTCGATAGTTATAGAGGCGAAGGGATCACAGGTATTGGCTGTCTGTGCCATCTTGGGGCACTTGATCGTATGTTTGACATCGTGGCCGCAGCCCCCAAATTCATCCGCTAGCTGGTGACACATGCTTATTGTGGGTAGAGATAGTTAGTTCCCGTGTATGAGATCAGTTCAGAGTCAAGGAAATGTTTTCGTAGTTCTAGAGCAAGATAAGAGTCAGGCTGTGACGAAGGTCAGAAGTACTAGAGAAAGAAAGACGGTATAGGCGGGTGGAGTATATGTAACTTCTCTGTGGTAACATGACTACCATAGGTGAATAGACATGATCGCGGTGATTAACAGATTGTTGCTCTGTGAATCGAGAATCTGTTATGTTCAGTATACGACCTGATTTAGTAGAGACAATAATTATTATCTGCCGAGTCAACCGTGAATATACGAGAAGAGCAAATGAAGTAACAGCTTGCTTGGAGACACCAAGGAGATGTCAGCCCTACCTATGCTCCGCGCTCGACGGAGAGCGAAGACACTCCTGCGTTTGCAAGTAGCTTCATCACTTATCGCATGGTGGATGAGGTGCTTTCATAGATATTGCGTAGATTTTGTCAAGGTTTCACTCAGAGAATGTACCTATATGTTGGTCCATAATTCTCTTCCGCGACCACGCTTTCTTTACCTTCCACAGTGCCCGTCTCACTGGGAACTCTGTCGATTTGCGAACCATACTTCCTATCGAGTTTCTTGTTCTCCCAGACCAGCAGTGTCCGTAGGCTCAGTGCCAAGATGCCATTAAAGAACATGAAGGCTGCACAAATCGATTGGCCCTTGACGTATCTTGGAGCGTCAGTGGTCGGAAAGATACGTGTACCGAGCAGCGGACCGCACTGGCCGATGAGGTTGAGAATGATTATGCCGGTACCACGGCGGGTATCAGAGCCTTGATTATCTAGACGGTTATGTCAGTACAAACAACTGATAATCTGGGGCTGGAAAGATATACTGAGCACCCATGGCAGGATGTTAGCTATGCATGGGAACACCCCTCCAGCAGCCAAGAAAACACCAAAATAGCGAACGCCGACGGATTTGCATGTTGCAAGAAGTATGTATCCAATCCCACCAACACACGAGAGGAAGACCAGCATGTAGCCTCGCTGCTGGATGCGATCTGCTACCCAAGTCGAGAATATGGTGATAAAAAACGACAGGAAGTAGGGAGGCGCAGAGAGACCTTGGGCATCAATCGCGGTGAAACCCATCTGATTGAGAATCGTGGGAAGAAAGACTGGCAACGACGAGAAGCTGACATTACAGCTGAAGTACATGAGCTATGTTCAATCAGTAAGTCTACTACAAAACGCTCATGCAGACTGCTTACAGCAGTGAACCAGCACTTTGCATCAAGAAATGCCAGACCGACATCTTTCCATACCACACTTCCAATTCGGTTGACCTCACCAACTTGCCTGACGCCTCTTGCCTTCGCAATTAGCCTCTCCTCTTCATTCAGAAATCTGGCCTTCTCCGGTACATCCGGCAGGAAAAAGAATGCTACTGGCGCCATGAGGATTGTTGGCAGACCCTCCACCAAGAATAGCAGTCTCCAATTGGCCAGATGCGAGTGTCCGGACGTAATACCATAAGCGAGTGCACCGGCAAAAGTATTGGCCAGTGGCGCGGCCGAGAGAAAGAGCCCAATGCGGAGACCGAGCTCATGGCGGAGGTAGAAGAATGAAAGGAGATAGGGTATTCCAGGGCCGAAGCCAGCTTCTGCCATACCTAGGAAAAAGCGGCAGGCCATCTCACCAGCCCAAGTCGTTGTAGTAGACTGAAGGGTTGCAATGAGGCCCCTGTAACTTAATCAGCATGTTGATACTAGATGACCATCTAGCTTGCCAGCTGACTCCAATCCGAGAAAGGTAGCAGATCCAGAGAGATTGACAGTAGCTATATCAAGACTAACCAAGACAGAACCGTCGTTGCAGCCCAGATGTGCGGCGGGACAATTTTCCACATCATAGCTAGAAACTCGAAGATAATGTATGCAATGTAGAAAATGGTCAAGAACCAGTCATATTGGTCTCCATGTAGTTTAAGGTCTTTGGACATGCCAGCAATGCGAGCATTCCTGTGTTCACCATCAGCGTCAGTGCTGCTGATATCGTACGGTTTCTGATGGCGTACCCAATGTTTGATCGGTCAAGGAATGCCAGGAGGTCTGCGTGATGATCAGCAAGCCGTTGCACAAGTGTCTTGACTAGGGTTTAAAGCTCGACATACACAGCGCCGCGACCAGCGTAGGTATCCTCAAGTCCATTTTCCGAATTACTCTCTTCTCAGCGTCTGGGTAGACATGATGATGACGAGGTTGTACCGCATTCTCTATTTTTGCCTCGCCCGTACTCTTCTCTATGTCCGCTCCTGGTGGAGACCCAATAATCTCCTCCACATGATCGGTTGTGGTAGCGGGCGCATCCCGGGAAAACTTGTCAAGAAGCCCCATGATGCCTCAGATCAGTGTGCAAATCTTAGGGAATTCTCGAGCCAGTGTTGAGATTCAAGCGTCGAATGGGTTTCGGTGCCGGTTCAACGATATGCGCTGACGACGATGCGGGTGTGAAGAAGATTGGGGACCTTAAGTGAGACATGACCTCCCGTTCATTGAGCCTCCTCAAGGCTGTCGGATTCAGTGTTCTCCGCATATTCCCCCGTTATTGCGTCCTTCCCTGCATCCCCATATCGACAGAAGGGCTTGCGGTTCTCGGCGTTCGGCTCTTCTCTCGCCGATGCAACCTCAAGGTATAAGTTCGTATCCAAGGTACATTGAAGTAGCAATAGCTTGGTGTCATCCAGATTGTATAATCTTCCCGCTGCCCATCAGTAGTCTCTCTGAAGACTGATTCTCCGTATTTACATTCTGAAGATCCAGAGCTCAACGGAGAAAAGCTATCGGGAATCCTTGTTTAACAATATGTACTCTGGATGTAATATCGACCCCCAGCCGGGTAAACTTATATTAGTTAAGTATCATTCAAGAATCCAAAGCCAAGCCTTGGATTTGCAGAGGATTGAATCACGAGAACCTTAGAAACGCCATATTCTGAATTACTAGATTTTCATAAGTCCGTCATAGTGAGAGTTCTCTTTTCGTGGCGGAACATCCCCTGAGTCAGTTTGGGATTGGCATGGGGTGTCCTGGGTGCTGACGCGGGTTTCGGCTGGTAAAAGTTCATCATGGATATCCATGATGCAACTGGTTCAGCGCACAACGAACTCGTAGAAATCCAGGAGAGGTCGTATGTACGACTACAGAGAGCTTGTCGGTTTGGGGGTTGACTTATGCCGAGAGCGAGAAACCACTCTACAACCCCATCATGACGGACCTACAGACTCGAGCCTTCCCGAACTTCAATGAACAAGCCAGAGAATGATGCAGATCTTCGGCTAGCCTTCTAGCTCCTCATCATGGTATGGCGCACTGTCATCGAGTCTCCAAACTCTGACCGTCCTATCAAACCCACCACTGACGAGTAGGCCCTCTTTTGGGTGCGTGTCCACACCGAGCACCACGCCCTCATGCCCTTCCAATCTCTGCAACACGTTCTTGCTCGTAACATCCCAGATGACTATCCCACCATCTTCACTTCCGCTGGCAACGAACGCCTCATCCTCGTACACGCCAAATGCTCCCCCAATACTATACGTCTGATTCCTGTGTCCTTGGTACGTTTTCACACATCGACCCTCCACGTAGTTCCATAAACGCACACATGAATCAAGGGTCCAGGCCAGAACGAATTTGCCGTTAGGAGAGAAACGGACTGAGACCACAGGGGCATTGTCTTCATGGACCAAGGTTCGGAGACATTGGCCTGTTGCCGTGTCCCAAACTCGTCTGTACAACATCAGTCCGGCGTCCAAGACTCGCTTTGAAGTGCACATCTTACATCAAGCCATCTCCGGAGCAGCTGACCACCAGTGTCCCATCACGTATAAAGTCAACCCCGCCGACAGGATCAGAATGCGCAGGTAAGGACCTCATCACTCTTGCTGTTCTGACATCCCATAGGAATACGGCTTCATCGTATGAGCCGCTGACGAGCATGTTGCCTTTCGGTGAGAATGCAATGGAGTAGATGTAGTTATGATGGCCTAGCAGTGGGACCGGATACGGCCTGCCCTTTCACGATGTCAGCAATGGAGTAGCCGGTGTATCTTGCGCTACTCACTGTAGCTACATCCCACAGTCTTATCGACTTGTCATCAGAACCCGAAGCTAGTGTTTTTGAGTCAGGACTCCACGCTATTGTCGAGATGCCTGCGAGATGCCCCCGTAGGGTATGCTTGAGTCTGCCCCAGACAGCGTCCCATATTCTGATCGTTGCATCGGCAGCTGCGAACCCAAGGTAAGCTAAAGCGTCGACAGTTAACACGTAGCTCACGTACAGCAACTGGCGATCCATTGACCATCCGGCGATACCTTCACGGCTGCCACACCCTTTTTATGACCCCGCAACACAAGCCCCGGCTTATACTGCACCGTTGCGCTCTTCCGCAAAGGCGATGGTGAGGGCGCAATCGGCGTCCTGCTTGAGTTATCTTGCACTGATGCATCCGTGGACTGCCTCCTGCTTCTAACCCTCCCATCACGATAAAGTGTGTGAATGGCGAGCTCGTCCGGGCTGTCCTCGACATCTGACTCATCAAAGCTTCTTTGTCGTCGATCATGAGAATCTCTGGTTACTATTCGACTTGCTCTTCGAAAATTTGAAGCCTCATGATCGGAGCTCGCAGCCAGCTCGTCGGGGGAGCTGTATCTTGGAGTGTGGTCATAAGTTTCGTCTATGCGTCTACGCTTTCGCGACCTCTTTTGACTCACAATTAGATGGCTTGTAGGAGAGTCAATGTCAGACATCTTGAAGAGCGCGATATCGAGTCCGAACCTCTTTGCCGCTCAACGATACTTTAGACGCGGTTGTTGCGCGCCGGGAGGCTCTGCGACAAGCTTTCGGCGCGGTCAAAACGTGGCTGAAGCTTGGACGCTCTCTAGTGCTTGTTCCGGTAACCTTTACAACGTGTGTCATGTCATCGATTATTCCAGAATCCCTCTTCATATCTTCCTGTTACTGTATCTTTGCCTTCATATATTCACAGATGTCGTTTTCCTCTGTGTTCGAGGACCGATTGACATCCTCCAATTGGATAATGAACCACAACGAGAAACCTCCAGCAAGTCTGAAGATCCTAACTTTTAACTGCTGGGGTTTGAAGTACCTGGCGAAGTTTCGCAATACTCGACTTACTGAGATTGGTAGGCGCATAGCAGCGTCGCAGCCCCCACCAGAGATCGTTGGCCTTCAAGAATGCTGGACGCAGGAGGACTACTCAAGCATTCGCCAGGAGACACGCCATGTCCTTCCATACGGTAAGTTTTATTACAGTGGAATCTTTGGTGGAGGACTCGCAATACTGTCCAAATGGCCGATTGAGGAAAGCAGTATGGTGCGATACCCACTCAACGGACGACCTACAGCTTTCTTTAGGGGTGACTGGTTTGTGGGCAAAGGGGTTGCGTGTGCGCGCATCAAAATGGGACATGGGCCAGAAAATGTGGCGGAGATTTTCTGCACTCATCTGCATGCGCCCTACGAGCGAGAACCCAACGATTCGTACATCTGCCACCGCACGGCTCAGGCTTGGGAGATTGCGAAGCTCATGCGCGGAGCTGCTGAGCGTGGTCATCTTGTTATTGGACTTGGAGATTTCAACATGATCCCTCTGTCTCTTGCCTATAGCTTGATCACGGCGCACGCGCCAGTGATGGACGCTTGGCGCGTGCTACATCCTGACTCGTCCATCGGTGCAGCGATTGACTCAGTAGAACAAAGCAGAGGCCGTCCAATCCCGAATGCCGAGTACAACTTGATGGAGAACGGAACTACCTGCGACAGCGTCCTGAACACGTGGCGATGGAGTAAAGAGCAGCAAAGGCGGCTTAGTCAAAAAGATGACATTGTCGTAGACGGCCACATGCAGGACCCCCGTGCGAAGCGATTGGATTATATCTTCTTTGGAAATGGTACAAGACCGGGTCTGAATGCAAGAGATACCCAACATTCAAGCAGTTCGGACTGGCTTGTTCACGATGTCAGAGTTGGAATGATCCATAGACACCCTTCGCTCAAGTGCTCTTTGAGCGACCATTTCTCCGTCGAACTAACCCTTCAGCGATACTCTGAAAATCCCGCAGAGGTAAAGGACACCTTGAAATTTGTCGTTAACGGTATAGATGACAAGACAGAGTATGATCCAGTCATCGAGATACCGAGAGATAGACAAGTTACAAACCATTCGGCCGCGCCAACGGTTGCCAATCTCCTTCCAGTCTCGACCTACGATGAGATCCTGGTCATGATCTCTAAGTACAAAATCCGTGAACAGCGACAGCGTTGGCTTCGTATGTCACACTTTGTATTTTCAATTGTGGTCTCCATAGGATGCCTTGCTGCCGTCTGGTGGTCTCCACGCAAGTCTGTGTCGTTCATGTTGATGCTGATCAGTACGTTGAGTCTTGGCGCTGGTATTATAGACGGACTGATTGGGGGTCTTTTTGTTGGATCAGAGTTGAGAGCACTAGAAGAATTCGAGTGGGAGATCAAGAATGCAAGAAAAGCTGCGGGTGGAGAGTGGAAAGTGAGGAGTGCAGCCCGAGGGGTTCCGGTTGGAATTGAATGAAGCTTGCGCAGTGCAATCGTCCATCAGGATTCTCCTGTGAGGGATGCTTTAAGGACGAGTTTATCAGTCCTTCAAGCAACACCCAATTCTCCCTGTGCCGTCTTCATATGAGGCCGTGGACACTTACGATGTCTTCTACTTCACGGCTTTCACAAATATGCTACCAAGACCTCGGCTGACGTCCGGGAGCTGCCCTGCAAAGGCTTTATTCTGGATAGACTCGCGGTTCGAGCTGGGGAATCCGAATGTTAGCAAGCATCACAAATGGGCTGAAAGAATTCGTTGAGAGACCGTGCGTCCACCTCGCTCGACCTAGCGATCAGTCGCACACGGGCCGGCGGAATCAGGCTCTTCTATATCAACGTTTGCGTCGATGGTGAGGTTAGATTCCTTTATCGACTACATCATAGTAAACATGCGGCCACCATCGAATGTAGCGGACCTTTAGTAAGGGATGTGTGGTTAAATCGGGTTTCTTCCCTCAGGAGACGAAAGCGTTATCTATATCTCCTGTGGCGGCGATCATGGCAAGAGAACTCAACCAACATAGTTGAGATAACCATTATGCTACGGAGCCAGTTGATCGGTCATGGCTGCAGCTTGGATATGTTGATGGCATTGAAGAGCATTGAGAGCTTGCGAAATCTCTACAACATCATGGAAAACTCGATCTCCGGATCAAATTTGTCATAATATAGGCTATGGCTAGTCAAAGGGGCGACCTTAGCAGCAGCTACAATCGGCCATAACTACCTTATAGTATCTCGCCATCTATGAACCTTAAAGTCGTACTTTTTCTCTCGTTTGCACACTTCAACGTTCTTACGTGAGAGGAGGGCTTATTTGGATCTCCTGATCGAGAAACAGGCACCACAACCTCCCCAACTTCAACCAAAAGCTTGAGATGAATTATCAGATAACTTTCCAAGCTGCCGGCATTGCTGAAGGGTTCGCCATTTCCACCTGCACAACCCTCGTTTTCTTCGCTTTTTCAGTTGGAGCTTCGTTTGCTCAACACTTGCTGGTATTGCCGAGATGGCATCAGTCCTGCCAAGGCACTTGGTGTGGTCACTAATACTGAGTGGTTCAATAAATTGCGCCGTATGAAGAATATTAGAATAAAATGAGCCATGTGTATCCTCAGGTTGAGAGCACGAAGCATTAGTAGACACCAGCTCCCCTACAGTAATCAATGGCTTCCTTCATATTCCAATTGGTTAGATTTGACTTACTCCTTGAGATGAGCTCTGAGAGGCTTTGCTATCTCTGAGTTGAAAATATGCCAGGAGAGTATCGCAATTCGTGCATAACACTCTAAGATAGGAGGCGCGAGGGCTTCATGCACGATGACTAACGGCTGAAGGCGGCGCCGTGAATTGTTCCGAGCGGCACTGGATCGCGAAGGCCGAAACACGGTTTACAAGGCTCACGAACACAACATAACACACAGACCGAACCAACGCTGTCAATACTCCTGATACATATACTTCAAACTACCCTGCAAATTTTAATTTGCCTGCACCTTGGCTGACAGGATGAATGAGCCCAGCAATGGGGTTCCCCCAGCTCTGGTATGGATTCAATCACAAGTACTGAAGGTGACTGTAGTGCTGACCGTGCATAGCTGCCACATATCCATCTGGTGTCGACTTATAGATATCCTATACTGACCCAGGTTAGCCTGGAGACAGTTGTCGAATACCTCTTGCAAGCTCCAAAGATTACCCGGGAATTGGCAGCGATGAATTGGATGTTCCTTAATGCGCCAGCCGATGGATCTGTCATGCTTGTTTGGCAGCCTCTGAATCAACTAGGTACACAATTTGCTAGTGATGGCTACGTCTGGGCGGATGTTGAGCAAGCGTTCAGCTCGGAGGCCAAGGGCTATGTATGCGACCTAGTTGATTGCATTCCTCGGTTTACGATGATTAACATTAACAACGTAGACTGTCGAGATGTACATTCACAGAACCGGTTACCATCCTCCAAACGAAATACTGTCCACCCATTGCAGACGGCGCTATCGCTTGATGCCTCCCAAGAACCCGAATCCCAACATTCCTCCCTGTGACCCCTCGCTATGGATAGTCCATTACTCCAGAGCTGATCCTCAGAACCACTACCCTGCCAACAAAATACCATTGGTGCCCCAGGTTCAAGTAAGTCTCACTCAGCGCCAGTACTTGCAGCAGTACGGGCAGCTCGTGCGTAAGGAATTCATGTTCAACGACCGCAACAACTGGCCTACGATCAACCTTCCTGGCGGTCAAGCCCCCTCATACGCTCAACTATCGGGCGTATATCCAAACAACATTCTTGCGCAGCTGAACCGAGGTCAGGAACAGCCATATTATCAGCAACAGCCATATTATCAGCAACAGCCAATGTCTAGTATCACACGTGGAGTGGGTCCTTCTCCAGCAAAGCGACCACGTCAAACACCGCCAAGCCACATGCCCGGCTCCAACGGCTCGATTGCAGCAGCTAGTATCACACAGGATAGCGTCGAAGAAGAGGAAGACACATCACGTGGTGATTTGATGGATTTCCTCACGCCACGGGACATCAGTAACATGAGGTACACCCAGCATCACGAATGGATGGAAGAAGTATTTTCATCGGCCTATCCTACAGGCAAAATAATCCCAGTGGACCTTGGGCTTGGTCGCAAAGGTGAACTGGAAGAGCTTACGAAGGGCTTCTTTGAAGCACCAACAAGCCCTGGTCCTAGTGCTCAAGGTGGAAATGGACTCGCGCGCGTGGGAAAGATGGAGGCAGGAATGGCGGAAGATTTTACAAAACGTGCAACAGACAAGATCGCAGAGATGAATGCTGAAATGGAAAGACTCAGGAGGCAGCACGCCAAGCGGATGGCGAAGATGAACAGAGGGACCAATGTTAAGGAGGCGGAAGTGAGGCTCAGAAGTGCAGTCAATAATCCTTCTGATACGGGCACGGAGATCTGGAGGCTAGAAGGCCAGCTGGAAGTGCCTGTCGAGGTGGCTAACATCGAAGCTGGCGCAGCTGCTGCCAAGCGGACAGAAAAAGTTGATGATATTGTGAAGGAGGTGGAAGCTGCTGTAGGCAAGCGCATTGGCATCGTCAAGGACCTCATATGTGTACAAAAAGGGGGCTTCGAAGAGAAGGCCGTTAGCAATGACTACAGCTACAACGGTTACAACTCAACAGACGCCTTCTCAAATGGCCATGCCGGAGATGAAGACATTGATATGGGAACCTCTCCTGCCGGTCTTCGCGATCAATCGGGTTTATCCACGTCCACTCCTCTCCAAGATCTCCCAGCACCACATTCGCTACCTTTGAATCACCATGATCGGTCTGCTGTCGACACATCCGCCTCCCAAATAGACGAGCCGTCAAGATCGATCTCAGGTGTCGGCGATAGAGGTGAGCCAAAACATGACGATCAATTAACTCCTCGAACTGCCAACATGGATGTCGATGTCGACATGCCCGGGGTACCGAACGATTATGCACCTCGCCCGGGAGACGGAGAGACAGGAGATTGGATCATGGTACATAAAGGCGGTGAGGATACGGCTCAGCTTCGCGAAGATTTCGAGCACGGTACCCTTCTCGACGAGCACACTCTTGATACTCCCGGTGTTTTCGTCAATACGCCCGGCAGCGGCCTGCAAGGTTTGACGCCTCACGAGCGAGGTTCTAGTCACGAAGAGATTGATACAAATGTCTTTGATCATTTCGGGGAGCTTGATACGGCTGGAGATGCACTTGCTGGGTATGAGGCTGAAGACGGGGATGTGGGACTTGACGACCAGGGGGACATGGGCATTGATACTTCGGCGTTCGGAGATGCTTTACATGGCACCGAGGGTCATGGCGATCTGCCAACGGTCGCACAGCCTGACGGAGCGTCGCTTTGATGATCTTTGGGGACCTTTAGTGTCTTAGCGTGCAAGCCACGGCTACCTTATTGGATGCATGGCGTCGGTATTGGGTCAGGAGTGTAGATCTTTCACGGCGACCCAAGTAGAACAACAGCCGATGATCATCTTCATGGATTCAATTGCACAGTCAGCATCAGTACCCGGTGCTACAACCTATGCCTCTATCGAGGTATGTATGAACAATGTGACGATCGATCATGAATGGCCCAAAACAACTTGTGCTCGCAGCGACGCACACAGACAGCGCCAACAGAGATATCCGATAGGGGTTCGGATCAGGCGGCTCATGATCTTCCCGATGCTGCGATGAAGCGAGAATCATTGTTCCCAGGGAGCAAACGGTTGATGCGGGTATGCGAATGTGCAGGAAGCCCTTCCGTACTCGTACACGCGCTTTGTGCAACATTCATCCTCGGATCCAGCTGTAAAGGGGTATGAGCATCAGAGGCCGAGTGCCGTCCATGTCACTACAATAGTAATGATGAGAAGCAAGCATGTCTGCTGACGGTTTTGTAAGCGATATGGTATTTACATGTGAAGTACATTGTACTGTATAAGGTATGTACTTTTATGTACATGTACGCGGATCATCAACTGCGCTAAAGAGTGGTTCCCGGACCGCGGGAAGAGAACACGTTTGAAACGCTTGACTTGCTCCAAGCTAATGTTTCACAAACGTCGAATACGAACCCTCGACTAACGTGCCTCGCTTACTCATACTCTCGGAATCCACCAGAGAGAAGTTCGTCGTCGTCTTCGGGATGGCCACGGCGATTATCATTTACGTTGGGAGTACCGAACTCCAAGTCTGACAGGTCATGGATCATCATGTCTCCACCTGCGTGCTTCCAAGCTATGTAATGTAGATGTACAATACTGCCGTGTACATCATGTTCCGAGTGGCTAATCTTAGAAATGCCATGCGGGTAGGTGCCATCGAGAGGCACCGATTGCCGACGCCAACTTCAGGATCTGTCCACATCCCTTAACATTACTGTACCGTGTAATGCTCGACGACCAACCTATATATCATCTGAACGAACCTCACTTCCTCTTCCTATCCGATATCTGTCCTCGTCCTCGCTATACTTACTATTCATACTCAACCCGGCAGTTCTTTCGGCCCAGAATATTTCCACCAGCGCGTGTGGCGTAGGAACGTAAGACTCAGCCGCTGCTTACATCCCCCAGTGACCTCGTGATCACACTGTCTTTCATGATTGAGGCACTATTGGATCCAGCATTCTCGTACGGCGTCTCTTGTGTAACCACTTGCCTTATTTGAGTTAGGCATCCTTTCAGCCCTACTGCGGCTGACAGCTTACTTCGCCGGGGTCTTCGAGCCGCACAGTCATCATGTCACTCTTGCATATGAGTCTTGTCTTTTTCCTGTCTTTCCATTCCCTATTCGCTTCTATTCTCCCGCAAGAGGTACGAAGTATTCAGCAACCACATCTCGTCGAAGACACCGTTAGTTCTATTAAGCAAGTCCACTACAACACGGAACGACAAATGGCTTCCTTCGGTATCACCGGCGTTCAGTCAGGGCGTGGCGGTGATGGCAGTGTTCCTTTACGTCTCGAAATCCGCCAGCTGCAACAGAACGCGGACCAATGGAACCTGTACCTTCTGGCGCTGGATCGTTTGCAAAACGTCAATCAGAGCGAGCTCTTGAGCTGGTATCAGATCTCCGGTATCCATGGGCGCCCTTTCGTCGCCTGGGATAACGTTCAGGCTACCCAAGGGGACGATCAATCCGGTTACTGCACCCATTCGTCCATCCTCTTCCCAACCTGGCATCGTCCGTATCTCGCTCTCTACGAGCAAGTCCTTTACAGTCTCATGCAACAGATTGTTGGCGAATTTCCCACGGGCTCAGAGCGGGACCGGTACGCTACTGCTGCGTCTACCTTTCGCACCCCATACTGGGATTGGGCGGCTGCTCCACCTTCTGGCCAGAGCGTGCTGCCATCAAGCGTGGGAGGCTCGGCGACAGTGCAAGTGACTACCCCGAAGGGAACAACTACCATCAAGAATCCACTGTTCAGCTACACATTTCATCCACTGAACACGAACGAGCTTCCTGATAGTCCCGTGAGTATCTATCGCTTTCCCGGGAAGATGATCGTCAGTTGATAGTAAGTAGTTCAGCACCTGGCCGAGTACACTTCGGTACCCCACCTCGACGACTGATCCGGCTGCCACCAGTCAAAACGACCTGGTTTCGCAGCAGCTTGACAACAACAGATTGTCGTTCCGCAACCGATTGTACAACCTTTTCACAGCATACCCCAACTACACCAATTTCAGCAATAAAGCCTGGATCCCAGCCGGTGGCGGCGGTAATTATGACAGTATTGAGTCGGTTCATGATCAGATACATGGCTTGGTGGGCAGCGGTGGCCACATGGCTGTTATTGACTATTCGGCATTCGACCCGATCTTCTATCTCCATCACTGGTAAGTGAATTGCCTGTTCTCTCAAATCAAATCAAATGGCTTACAACGTGAAGCAACGTCGATCGAGCCTTCGCCATTTGGCAGGCGCTCTATCCAGATAGCTACGTACAGCCGGAGACCACGCAATGGGGCACTTTCACTAATTCCCCGGGGCAGACTGAAGACGTGAATACCGGTATGTCCTCGGGGCTTTAAGTCGATTTCCGTTCGTTGACGCTCGTTGTCTAGCTTTGACGCCCTTCCACTCGGACGGTAGTGGAGACTTTTGGAATTCGGAGACTGCTCGTAATACGAGTACTTTTGGCTACTCTTACCCGGAGCTGCTCTACTGGAAAACTTCAAACCAGAGCCAATATCAGGCCAATGTTCGCGCGGCAGTGAACAATTTGTATAGCAGCAGTGCACCGGCGACAAATGTTCGACGAAGCGACAGACCTCAAAACCTGCCTCAAGCTATCAAGCAACGGTCAATCGTTGCTAGAGGTTTCGACGGGGTTGACGAGAAGCCCTCCATCATGGTCAGGGAACAGGCAGTGGATCCTACCCGTCAGTACTCTTCCAGCAACTCGACCTCCAAGGATGGCAAGTATCGTGAATGGATCGCCAATATCCGAGTCAAGAAGTACGCTCTCGATAGCTCTTTCTTCATCCATATCTTCCTGGGCGACTTCAACCCGGATCCTTTCAAGTGGTCCTTTGAGCCGAACCTGGTCGGCACCCACTGCATCTTCGTCAACAATCCCCATACCACCCGGTGTGCTAAGTGCAAGCGCGATCAGACAAACGACCTTCAAGTCACGGGCGCGATACCGCTTACCATGACGCTTATTGACGCTGTTCACGCGGGTACGCTGGCGAGTCTTGACCCAGCGGATGTGGAACCGTATCTGAAGAGTAACCTCCATTGGAGAGTGACGAGGGTAAACCCCCCAACCTTACCTCCAGTGCACACATACTGATACGCAATCATCGTAGATGGACGACACCGCCGTTCCGATCAACCAGGTTTCAGACCTCAAGATCGCGGTCGTCAGCTCCGTCGTGCAGAAGGCGGCCACCAATACCGATTTCCCACAATGGGGCGATTTCACCGTTCATGACGAAGTTACCGATAGTAGACCTGCCGGGTTGAATTCGGGAGAGTACGTGTAGTGACTTTGTCCTTGTGCAGCGTTCGTTGGCATTCCGCTCATTGCGTCCGGAGTACTTTGGCCAGATGTCTTTCCTGCTTGTTACAGTGGCATTCAATTAGGCTGGGCTGCGCTGGGCTGGGCTTTTGGCAGACTCGCCCTCAAGACGGTTTACTCGATGACGGTAATTCAAAAGCGATTGCGGATGGAAAGATTGGCATAGACTAACTACTGGGCATGGGACCGTATCCTTAATCACTGAACCTAGACCTAATCAACGAATATCACAATCGCGTCACTGCCTGAATCTTTCGTAAGACCGAACCCTGGATCTTGATTCGTATCTACATTACTTTTCGGTACGAGAATTGACGTTGAGATGGAAATTGATAGGGTAAGAGTGAGGGGACTGTATCTACATCTCCGTGGTTGATCTAATTTGAGGAGCACAACGCTCGTATCGGGGCTTTCTTGGGATGTTGGTCACTCCGCGTCTTCTGAGAAGGGAGAGGGGGGATATACAAGTTGTAGCCCTAAGGAAGAGCCAGGGAGGGATGATGGGATGGTACGTAATTGTACATGTATAATGGATAGTCACCAACCCGAAACCGGAAGTAGAGGTAGAGGAGTGGTAGAGGTAATGGTAATGGTAATGGTGTAAGTGGTAGTAGGGGTAGTAGGGGTAGTGGTAGTGGTGGAAGGGATCGGACATGTATGCAAGTAGGGCAGAGTAGAGAAAGGGCGGGCGCGATGGAGACCATTTCGGTGGTGTGGATGGCAGGTTCGATTTATTTTGATTTGGATAGTAGAGGAGAGAGAGCGAGCGCTAAGTTAGAGATTGCTTGAGAATGGAGGCGCTCACAGCTACTGCTCGTTCGTTTATTCTCGAAGGGAGCGACGGCGGTTGAGATCCCTTCGGTAGTCATGGATCGATCTGAGCAAGGGAACTGAAGGGTTGTGGCATCGTGGTAACGGTTTCAGCAGACCGTACTGGTCAATGTTCGGAGCCAACAGGCTTGAGGAGAGGAGGCTCAGGGCTTTTGCAGATGTATGCTATGGGTTCGCTAGTTCTTGTTCGCAGTAGGTAAACGTGAACACCGAGATTCGTAGCTGCTTTTGCTCCGTGTGTCCTAGATACTTTATAGCATCCTACCGATACTAGATTGACTCGTTAGTCCGTCCACCGGGTTCGCCTTCTTCAGGGATAGAACGGGCATAGATTTCAGAGAACTTCCAATGATTGTCCTTCGTCGTGCCACGGCTAAACTAGTTAGCCGAGCCTCTTTGTTGACCAGAACTTGCCTCCGATGGGGTGCCATGCTGATGCTAAGATGCACTCGAGAATGTACGGCGACGATGCAACTTGACCGACTCAGATGATCAAGCACGCAGGCGGGGATGTTCAGCCGCAGCAACGAAAATAAGCGGGAACGCAGTATGGAAAGCATTAGACCCAGAGGCGCGTGCATACGTGTTACTCTGCGAAGCAGCATACATGGTACCTTGATGGCGATGCCGCAGTAGCTGGGATGAATGATGATAGGAGAAGATAGGAAAAGGGACTGCATGCAGTATGCATGGTCCGGACTGAGAGAAGTAAGGAGAGTACTTCGTACACAAATTTGGTCACACCAAGCTTGTATTGCCTATACAGATCGAGTCCGAATGGACGGTCTCTCAAAACTGTTTATCAGATAAGATCAATAAATCCACCTTTTTGGGGGGTTGGAAAGGACATGTCTGACTTGGAACGTCTCTCACCTTTTGATACAAGTAGCGGACTTGATGCGTCCTGATGTGTGTGATAACTTCAAGACAGACGAGCCTTATAGTGGAAGTTATAGATGTATCGGCTGAACACAATTGCCTACTTGTGCCAATACCATACAATATCAGTGTGAAGTTTATAAGGTACCGTGAGGCACAACAGATGACATCATACTGCGTCTGCAGCTACCGGGATGTACTCGTACGATGTCCGCCTGCTTAGAGGTAAGCACGAACGTTGAGATGTGAGAGCTCCATCCTAACAAACCCTTCTTGTATTTGCCTGGACATCATCGTGTCAGCTTCTCTATAGCCGTACATTAGCCTGTGCCTTAAGCTTAGTAAGTGCAAGCCTTGTCTAGAGATCGTGTGACTACTCGAGCGCTCAAACAGCGGTTCCGCAGCGAATATGTCAACTGGCGATAAGGATTTGATGTTGTACACAACTTGCTGACTCCAGGGCTCAGCAGGACAGCCCGGATAGGCTAGTACGCAGGGCAATCGAGAAAGATGTAAGCTAGGCTTCCATTTCGTTGGTGTCAGAGGTCAAGATACAGCTCAAGATGTCCAAGCTTCATCATCTCAGTTTCCGGCTCCGGTCGTTGTTTCCTACCGTTGTCTCCGTATCACTGTTCGATTCGAACCGCGCTTTGCCGCCATCGGTTATGTCATTGCTATTTCATGACGCCGCTCCTCCGCAACCATGCACTCTATTAACCGCCCCTCATCATCGTGAGTGTTGGCGCTGATCGTCATTGTTATGCTCTAGGAACCGATCTCTCTCGGTCCGCTCCAAGAAGGACAATGCCTCCACCACCGGTAGCGCTGGGGAAAAGAGTGCGCCAAAGCATCGCTTTACCATGGCCTCTCTACGCGGGATCCAGCAGCCTGAGCTAAGCAAGAAGCTATACAAGATCATCAAGAGCGAAAACCATGCCATTGGTGCCTACGAGACCGCCGGACGTGAACGCCTCTCGATTGCTTCACAACTTTCTGACTGGGGTGAAGCCACGGGGGATGACTCCATCTCAGACATCTCCGATAAGTTGGGCGTGCTGATGTCAGAGCTGGGCGAGCAGGAAGACGTGTTTGCGCAGAACCTGGAAGACTATCGTGGCGTCTTGAAGCAGATCAGAAATACCGAGAGCTCGGTGCAGCCGAGCAGGGACCACAAAGCAAAGATTGCTGATGAGCTTCAGAAGCTGAAGTACAAGGAGCCTCAAAGCACAAAGATTGTTCAGCTCGAACAGGAGCTTGTGAGGGCGGAAGCACAAAACTTAGTTGCTGAAGCTCAATTGACCAACATTGTAAGCCGTGCCATCTATCTGTTCTGTATGCGCTACAGCTAATGTTATGATAATAGACGCGCCATAAGCTCAAGGAGGCCTACGACATGCATTTCGCTGCTACTATTGAGCGCGCCGAGAAACAAGTCATCCTCGCCCGTCATGGTCGACGTTTGCTCAACCTCCTTGATGACACACCTGTTGTACCCGGTGACGCCCGTCCTGCATTCGAGCATGCCGATCAAGCGCGTCAAATTCTCAACGATGCGGAAGAAGATCTTCGCGATTGGCAGCCGAACCTTGAACCAATTCCGAGTGCAGCGACTGGAATGGGACCAAGTTTGATGCCAAATTCGACGGGAACCGGGGCGCCTAGCTCTGTGGGAGCAACAGAATCCTCAATCCATGGAGGCGGTTCGAGTGAGGTTCCGGCAAGCCACGTGGGTGCTGGAGAAGAGCACTTTCATCCAACTCATCAGCAAGTTGAGCCTGAGACAAGGAACGTTAGTGGCGGTACTGCTGTGAATCATCCAACGTATGCTGGCAGTGAAGCTGAGCAATCAACGGCAAGCTACCAATGAGGTTGGAGAATATTCGTATCGTTGCTGGAGTACACTCTCATTGTACGCTCTACACAGGGGCCATCTGAGGGCCAGTCATAATTATTATCTCTTACTTGGGGCTGTGATTACCGTTCTCATGGTTGCCTAGTACCCTC
>JAABUP010004202.1_pt1 | contig 23947 bp, 26 predicted proteins | sample 5559201 | NCBI WGS metagenome assembly JAABUP01 (sample SAMN10711887, study PRJNA513373) | rock metagenome | isolation source: Antarctica rocks | place: Antarctica
CGAAGTTGCTCAGAGCTGCTCACTTTCAAAGTGAGAAAGCGCACTGTGAAAGCACATTACTACACCATTTTACTACTTTAAAACCCTACCTATAAGTCATAGTCATAGCTCCGAACGAGGCACAGGGCGCTTGTATGAAGGGCAGAGTGCAAAGCCGTTTGGTCAACGCCGCCCTGAATGCGTCTGCACGGAATGTCTCGACAATTGCTGGTCTTGGCATGACTCAAGGAGCCCGTGCGTTTTGGACAGTGGGTCTCCCTCTGTTTGTGCTGACTGTGAGTGGGTTCTACGGCCTGTCGCATTTGGTGCAGGGCAAGTTTGATGTGCAGGTAGGTTCAAGTCAGCGCAACGCCAGGGCCGTTACCTTTCCAAGCGTGACCTGTAGCTGGAGCAGCATACAAAAAAGCGCGCGTCTCCTTTGCTGAGTGTTTCCTTCGTCGCAGGCCCAACGGCAGAAGATTGTAGATCTGAAGGTTGATCCGAAAAAGCAGAAGTCTTTCAGCTTAGAGGAGGAACTGCAGGTCGGTCATGGATGCGAGAACTTGGCCCAATGGCTGCCAAGCTTCTGAGCGAGCACATTAATGGTCTAAGTATCCCTGGTGCTGAGTTGAGCCAGCATATGATGCAGAAGTTGCGCGACAGTGTGGACATAAACAACTACGAAAACAAACCAGTACCTCGCACAGAAGACGAGTAGAGACGACACATAACGTGGACAGACACAATATCCCTTGCCATGGATCTTGATGCCGTCTTGGCCGGGTGCAGCAGCAATGATAATGTAGTGCGCAAGCAGGCAGAACAGACCATCACTGCTGCAGCCAAATCTCCAGAGATCTTGAGTCAGCTCATGCAGAGACTGCAAAGTGCTGAGCAGCCACAGGTGTCGTCCGTATCGTTGGCCTGATGTGGTTCATGTGCATATTTGCTTGATACTGCAGCAAGCCCAGCAATAAAGGTTTAATGTAAACCCTGCGAGCGCATGCACATATGTTTTATGTGATTACATGCATCTTGACAGAGGACTTGGTTACTTAAGCAGCTATGTCCTCCAGACCAATGCACGTTTCAAGACCCATAAAGTGCATTACAGACCCTTCATGAGTGGCACATGAAGCAGAGGCTTTTGCCTACATTTATTGGCAAGGCACTCTTCCGTTCAGACTGAAGCATCTGGACTGGCAGGCTTGACAGGTTCCTGACTCGTATTTGCTGCAGGTGAGGCAGCTGTCTGGCGTTCTTCTGCGCAAACATTTACGCAGTCATTGGCGGCGGTTGCCTGCGAGTGCCCACAAGCAGATCCAAACTGCCCTCCAGCAGCGCTTGGTCCAGGAATCTGTGGAGCCTGTCAGAAGAGCTGTTGCAGAGCTCATTGCCTCTATTGCCAGGTCAGAGCACACCTCACTGCTGCCCTGAAGCTTGCAGCAGCAGCAGCAGCAGCAGCAGCAGTAGCAGCAGCAGCAGCAGCAGCAGTAGCAGCAGCAGCAGCAGTGAATTGTGACAGCCACCAAACTTGCATGCGTCCAATGCAATACCTGCTGCAGCTGCACTGTACAGCGTTGCATTGCGCAACAGGCCACTTGCCTGCAGCTAGTGATTGCATTTTGTAGGCTGACTGCCAGTCACACCCTGAGATGCACTTCAATGCACTGTGGCTTGGCTCTTGGGCATGATGCTTTGCATGCACAGTCAATGTATCAGAACTGCAGATCTCTTGTGTACGCTGGTCGGAAGGTGCTTGCATGCATGTGGGATATGCAGAGGCTTGGCAGAGGATGTCTGTGAACTGATTTAATGCACTGACTAACCGCTGAAGAAACTCCATATACAGCTGATGCCAAGTCCTTTACCTTTCCTCTCAACGAAAATTTTCGACAGAGCTGCTAGGCTACAGGCTTTGCCTGATCTTGCCCTGTGTGCATACGCTTGTACTTATGTCAACAAATGCACGATTGTTTCAATATGGCACATTGCATATCGCAGGCTGACTGTGCCAAACAGGGAATGGCCAGGTCTGCTGGAGTGGTTGCACCAGCTGAGTGCAGCAGCCTCAGAGCACCATCGTCAAGCAGCCCTGCAAATCTTCAGCTCTCTCACTGAAGTCATAGGTAATGCATAGCAGCATTCATGGCAATGTGCTGGTGCTGAGGCCTGTTGTGCATGCTGTCAGCAGGCAAACAACCTGCAGATCACTTTACTCTGCCCAATGTGGTTGTTGAGTGCCATGTGGTTTGAGCACTGTCGTACTGTCAGCTGAGCATGTGTTGGATCTATCACAAAAGGTCAAAATGCCAGTTTGCCAAAGTTCATGCACGAACAGTATTGTGCATGCAGAATACCATTGCGCAGGCCTTTCAAGTGGGTTCTGCTGAAACCACTCCTGGTATTGCAACAGATATGCAGAGGACCTCATCTTTTGTATGCGACTCATCGCCTGCAGCAATGGCACTGTCTTGATGTTGCAGCTGCTGTTTGCAGGCGAGCACCTGCAGGAGAGCTTTCCAGTGCTGCAGCAGGTGTTTCTGGCTAGCCTGAAGGACAGCTCTGTAGAGGTGCGGCGAACAGCCCTGGAGGCTGTGAGTGCCATGATGCCCTGGCTGGATGATGAGCACCACATTGCCCTGTTCAAAGATCTTGTGCCCCTCACCATTCAGGTGCGACATCCTTTCTTGCCAATTGACGTGACAGGAAGCAAGAGAGGTTGGGTCTTCTGGTTGTATTTAAAATTCTTGAATGTAATGATGGGCTTCCCTGTGGAAGTAGACACGGTCATTTTGTCATGTTATATGGCCTCTGGTAGCCACACTGGAGTTTAATCTCGTGAATTGCAGCAGAGGAAATCTCCAGATTTGGCCCACGGCACAATGCTTATCTTGCTTTTCATATACAGATGGCTTTGCTGTGCTGTCCACGACATGTGAATTTGAAAAAATGTCATTTTTACATTTCAAGTACATTAAACCAATAAACCAAATAAAGTTTAAATACTCTTTGTTTTTTCTTGAGGGGGCCATGCATAATCGTAATGTGAGCCATGATTGTTCGTGCTTCAAGCAGCCGTGCAAATCACGTCTTGGTGCAGTCATCAACTTTGAGGCTTTGCTGGATGTGCCTAATAATAATAATAATAATTAAAACGCTTTCCAGCTCATGATGAGCTAGGTACGTGCAGGACATGGATGTGCCTCAAGACTGATAACTGTTTAAGCATGTCCGCATGCAAGGCAGTCAGTGAGTGTTTTCCATCACACGTGTTTTGCATCCATCCATCCATCCATCAATTGACGTTTTCGTCTTGAGGACTCATCAAGGGAGTCGGCAGACAATGACAGAGAAATCTCAAAAGTTTGAATGCATCAAGTCGTTCAATGCTGTTCTGTATCGCATCTTCTTGCTACGCAGTCAGCAAGTGTTTTTCATCACCTGCCACCATTCATCCTCAGTGCACCTTGTTGCGATGCAGGTGACCCAGCATGCCTTGCAGTCAGGGGATGAGGTCACAGCAGTGCTAGCCTTTGAGACTTTCCTGGATCTGTTGGAGGTGCCTGCTTCTTGGGTGGGAGCATTCTTTCCTGCTCTGGTAAAGCTTTCTGTGGAGACTGCCAGCAACACCCAGCTGGAGCTCAATACTAGGGAACAAGCACTGCAGGTACAACTCTGTAACAACCTCATCTTTCCTCCTCAAGCCAGTTGACAGTCACACTGTGTTTGGCAGCCAACAGCACATGCACGTGTTGCCATAGGGGATGCATTGTCAGCTGCAAAGACACCAAATGCTTGGAAGGTCTGCTTGCTGACCCCTTGCTGCTGCATTATGTATTCATGCGTGTACACTTTGGTGTCACAATGTATCATCAGCAACGAGGTCTTACATGCAGCACCCAATGCGCTGCCAAGGTTGCCATCTTGTCTGTGTTTTGTCGGCGGGCAATGTTCACAAGACTGGGCTCAGCAGATTACCATGCTCAAGTAATGTAGTTGCATTTCAGTCAGGTGAGTCTAGTCACACATCTGCTGTACAGTATGATCAATCTTATGCACGCAGCTGCCTGCTCTTGTCTGCTGCTAGACTAGCACGGATGTCTGTTGAATGATGGCGTGTGGAGCAGAGGTCCAGAGGTAACAACTCTAGCGGTATCAATGCAGCTTATAAGTTGGCTAGCACAGAAGGAGCACCAACACCTGTGTGTATTGCACAGGATCGGAATTGGCTTGCACAGAAGAGGCAGCAACACTGTGCTCCTAATGCAGATTCTGAAGCCCGCCAGCACAACAGCAGACATTGCGGCATTCACACTGCCCGCTGATCAGTATGAAGCCAACAGTGCTTTGCATACATGCAGGTTGTGAATTGGCTGGCACAGTTCAAACCCAAGCAGCTCACAAAGCAGCAGCTGGTGAAGCCGATTCTGGAGTCCCTGTGCAAGCTGTGTGCTGAGCCTGACCCAGAAGATCACGACCAGGATGACCAACTGTCTGCCAGCAAGTTTGCATCTCAGGTGTGTGTTGTCATAGCTGGAAGTGACCTTCAACCTCTGCTGTCATAGCTGAGTATGTCTTGCTGCTGCAATTGCTTCGCTGCCCGACTTTAGTCTCTCCTCCTGTCCAGGGCCTACAATCTATCTTCGGCCATCATTGTGGACTGGATTGCATAATATACATAATGAAATGTAATTATAAGATTTCCTTTTTATTTTGTTTTATTTTGTTTTGTTTTATGTTGATTTATTTATTGTATTTTACTTTCTATGTAAGAAAGCATGCGTATACTGCGTCTTCTGTAGGACAGCTTCTGTGCAGTCTCTTCTTGAAGTCAATCTTGGTGTGTGCTGCAAGCAGACCTGCTGCTGCTCTGTCAGCTGCTTGGGCTTGGAATGTGCTAGCCGACACACAACCTGCCTGCATACAAAGCACTTGCTGCCTTCACATTGACCAGTGCACACTGTGGAAGCCATTAACTCGGCAAGTATGCCTGGGATCCTGACGTGGACATTTGTCATGCAGGCAATCGATACGCTGGCCCTGAACCTACAGAACAAGTGGGTGTTTCCTCACTGCCTGGCCTTTGCCAAGGATGCCATCCAGTCTGGTGACTCCAATGTCAGAGCAGCGGCCTGCACAGTGTTGGTGGTTGTTGCCGAAGGCTGTTGTGATGCTTATACTTCCCATCTTTCAGATGTCCTGCAGGTATGTCCTTTCATGTTCTTTGCGCACTACTGCGTCGTTGGCCTGCCATTGGTCACACTGCCAGAACGCTGTGTGAAGCTCAGGCTGTCAGCACCTTCACTGCTGGTTGTCCATGCACTGGTGTCTAACGCTTTGCAGAAGCTTGTACTGTTGTCCGAACTTTGACGAGTCATGAATCACTGCATGCATATCTTTCACCTCTTGAGACTGCTCAGGGGCTCATGTTGGTTTCACACAACAACTCCAGCAGTGTTGCAGCAAGTCTTATAACTCCATGCAGGTGGTGGTGAGAGGGCTGCAAGACCCTGAGGCACTGGTCAGGGGCCAGGCAGCGTTTGCCCTAGGGCAGTTGGCAGAATACTGCCAGCCTGACATCAACGAGCACTACAAGGAGCTGCTGCCCGGGGTGTTCCATGTCATGCATGACCCGACGCCACAAGTGCAGCAGCAGGCTTGCTATGCACTGGATGCTTTCTGTGAGAATTTAGGTAGGTCAAGCTGCTGGTGCATGAGCTGCATGACAACCCATGTGCTGCAGTTCATATGCACTAGAAGTCTGAATCTTTTGTTCTGACAGACAACTCATGGCACCAGTGCAACAGCAAATTTGCTGTGTATTACCTCAGGAGTGCCTTCTGGGTGTGCATGCTTGCACTGGTACCCTTGTGTGATTTATATCCTTCTGTTCTGTACATTTATGCAAATAGTACCCTTCTGCAGGTGCTGTGTGAACTGTAGGTGTCTGTGAATTGTAGCTGCTGTAAAATTTACCTTTTCTTGAACTGTACCCTGTTGTGGTTTGTGGTACGTGACCAGCATGTCCACAAGGTTGCTATGCACAGGAAAGTTGCTGTCCACCACCCTGGTAGATTGGACACATGCAAGTGATTGGTCGCAAATGGCTTCACATTGCCACTGCTGCACGCAGGTCCTGATGAGCTGCAAGGCTACTTGGCAGCCTTGATGGCCAAGCTGCTGGAGGTGGTCAGAACAGGCAACAGCGACACCCAGTATTCGGCACTGGGAGCTATAGCTTCTGCAGCCAATGCTGCTGGCGCTTCCTTCCAGCCATATGTGCCTGCCGTCTTCCCTGTTCTGCAGCAATACATGGAGGTACAGTCTAGCCAGCCATGCTCAGCAGGTTGCTGCCTGTTGTTGATTATGGGATCAGCCATACGTGCCTGCTGTCTCCCCTGTTCTGCGACAATACATAGAGGTACAATATGATTGTTGATTTTCAGAAGATTGCTGCCTGTTGACAAGTATGAGATCTGCCATACGTGCCTGTTGTCTCCCCTGTTCTGTGGCAATACACAGAGTTTACATTGTAGTCATCCACTACCAGCAGATTGCTGTTGATTCTTGGACGGAGTCATGTCTGGCATTGAAGACAGACCCTTGCTTGCACAGCCATCCTGTCAAACTGTGTCTATATCCCAAAGGCTGCGTACACTGGATTTTTTTTTGTGAGGTGAGTGCTCGACGTCCGCTGCACCATCAAGGGTCCCCCCCCCCACCCTCCCATCTCATGTGGTGTTTTACTATGACCAATATGTTTTCCTCCACACTACATTTGCCACGTGATCCTTGACTTGCTCACCCCATGCAGGCTACAGACTCTTCCATGTTGAAGAGGCGGTGTCGAGCAACAGAAGCAATGGGTCTCATGGCAACAGCTATCGGCAAGCAGGCCGTCGCGCCCATGGTGCCCCACATCATGCAAGCTGCCCTCAAGGTGCCCTTTCCACCTTTCCACATACTGTACAACCTGTTCTTACCACGCTGTTAGCTTCATGCCTGTGGTCTCACACATACTGCAAGCGCCGTGAAGATGCCCCCTCCATTTGCTGCAATGTCATGCTGTCATATGCATTTGATGGTGTTGGTCGTTCCCTCCTGAGGACAACTGTGACAAGGCAGGTTGGTAATCTTGTGGGGCTCATTTTGATGCCCTAATCCTGCGGGAAGCATCGGCTCTCAGTGTCATGCTGCCATGCCTGCCAGCATCACATGGAAAGCCTCTTCTGTCAGACATGTGCCAGAGCTGCATTGACTGGGTGAGCATTGAGGGAACACCTCATCCACATGCAAAAGCTTTTTGATTGAGTATTGTGCAGCATGCAGCAAGCTCAGTCCTGGCAAAGATCCCACGTACCTGTTCTGGAGTCTCATGGCTGTGCTCTACTGCTCTAGCCTGCATGTCAACGCCTGCAGGAAGATATGCATACTTTTATTGTTTCAGCTCAGCTGTTGCAAAAAAGCGGGACCTTGATTCTGAGCGAGTTTGACTCGAGTTGAATTTGAAAGGCTGAGCGTGTCTTACAGGGCATGAGCATAGACGATAGTGAGCTGAGGGAGTACACCCACGGCTTGTTTGGCAGCATAGCAGCAGCCCTGAAGCAGGACTTTCAGCCCTACCTAGCTACCTGTGTATCTGCTGCCCTAGCCTCCTGTAATCAGGTTAGTCACATCCCGTACCGGCTTTTGCACGTCCTGACTTGCTTCATGACGCCTGCAGCCTTGCCTGGCCACCTGAGTGTCTGCTGCTGTCGCCTCCTGTGATCAGGTCGCACTCAATCAATCGATCCGCTCACCCATACCTTCTGTTGGATGTTTCGAGCTGCATGACATTGGTACAGCTGCAGTACTATGTGGCTGCACTGAGGCTCTTGCATCAGAGGTAGGGATGTCAGGCTGAATTATCTTCTTTCAAAGTCCGTTTTAGTAACATATCATATCACCATACAACACAACAGTGCCAATCTGTGTTAGGATGCAAGGGGGTCAAAAATAAAGTTATGATGGTCGAAATCGTGTGCTTTGTCCTTTGACAGTCTTTATTGCATGCAACGAATTAGAAAGGTCAGCTTGATGAGGCCTGTTTACACTGTTTTGCTTTGGTGTGATTAGCGCCACATCCGAAATCAAGACGCCGTTACTGCTTTAGTAACCGCACTGCTTCACCGCTACCAGCCAACGGAACACCGGTGACGAAAAACGTGTTTTCAAGACATAGCTGTAGTTTCAGCTGGTTTCATGGAGGTGTAATCATTCAAATCAAGGTTAATGGCAATGTGCAGTAATGAACTGGGCTTAATTGCAGACCCTGGAGTCACAATCCTAACAATCCTAACAAGGGGGAGTGAAGCAATTGCACTGACATCTGCCAAATCCTGCAGGATGACGGAACCTTTGGTGAGGATGCAGATGGGCCAGGCCTGGCCGCCTCCCCAGGTAGTGTCTCCTTAGGAGAAGATTCCTCTGAAGACGAGGATGACGAGGATGGTGATGCAGCAGAACACAGAGTCAATGTGCGCACAGGTCAGGCATCCCAAAGCCACAACATCCGACTGAAAATGAGTGATTGTCTGCACCAGAAAGTTTGATACAAGTAAACAATCTATACAGTCAAAAACGTAGCATTGCATTGCATGTCATGAGTGGCCTCGTGTATACAAGAGGGGCTCGTATCTGCTGCTAACCACAATAGGGATGCTGCCAATCCCCAGGCATTTCTGAACTCAGATCTCTATCACGAATTGGATGCGCACATAAACAGTGACACTCCTACATGCCCAACAGCAAAAGGATCAGAAACAATGACATGGCGTGCATATGGACTATGCATACCTCCCGACAGCAACATGGCTGAATGTTGCTGTCATGGTGTTCCCTCCCTATCAGGACAGTTTCATTTTTGATGCGCATTGTGGCTGCTACCACAGGCGTGCTTGACGAGAAGGCATCTGCAAGTCAGGTTCTGGGCTCTTATCCAGAGCACACAGGCGCCTTGTATGCTCCCCACATTGAGGAGACCCTGAACATGCTCATCAAGATGGGCAACTACTTCCACTGCCAAGTCAGGGAGCAGGCCTACACCTCTCTGCCCCTGCTGTTCACAGCCACCCTTCAGGCCTTCCCCGCACAGCCCTCGGGTGGGCCCTCAACCCTTGCTCTGCTGCTTTTCCTGATCACTCTGCCAGCTGGCAATGTACTGGGACAGGCATTGGCGCCGCAATGCCAATGTGTCATTGCCGTGAGTAGCTGCTGCAAGAGCTTGTCTGTGCAAGTCTGTATGCCAACGCATGATGCTGCAAAGCATGCCGTTGTGCTGAGCATGCTGTCGAGTCGATTTTGTGTGCCATATATTGACTAGACATCTTTCTGTTCCCTAGACAGAGGCAAGTATGTGAAGTTTGTACACATTGCTGCTATTTTCAGGTCCTGCTCTACCCTCTCTCACAAGCATGCGCTAGTGCAAACAACACAGAGCTGAAAGCTGCAAATGTGTGTGCAGGTGAAGTGAGCAGGCAGGTGCAGCACATTGTGGACTCAGCACTGCCACTGCTGCTGAAGGCCTTTGACACCGACGATGACAAGGAGGCAGTGACGGCTGCAGTGCTGGGCTGTGGTGTCATTCTGACAGGAGCAGGTGCCCAGTCTTGTCAGAAGTACATGGAGGCCATGGCTACAGGCTCCAGCATGGTGCGTCAACATTAGACAAGAAAAAGCTACGCCTTTCAGCATTTATTTAAGAAAAGCCCAGGGGTGAACTTCCCCTGTGGGTGCATTAACAACACATTTGGGCCATACATGACCTGCTGCACTTGATGGTATTGGTGGGCCATACATGACCTGCTGCACTTGATGGTACTGGTCACTTATCCTCAAGGCAGACAAGCCACATTGACAAGCCTTCACAGAAATTAAGCAACAGTGATGCATTGACATTTTTTTCCTCAATGCAAAACAGAAAAAGTATAGAAGGGATGTGTTTTGAGGCCTTGGGGCTCGGCCAAATGCCCTATCGCCGCAGGCAACAGTGGCTGTCCAGTGATTGAACATATCTTTCTTTTGTGTCATTGCTGCAGTTTTGTGCCTCTGCCTATTTGCTCTGGCCCTTGCCTGTTTGATGCGTCCCTGTTGCACGATGCAGTCTCGACCCTCTCTGTTTTGTTGGTATAGTTGGATATGGAATCAAGCTGAATGGATGTGTGCATGCATTGCAGATATTGAATGGTGGGGCGCCTTGTCAACAGATAGATAGTGAGGAGGAAGATGAGCAGGAAGCTGAAGCTGATGACGAGGTAAGCGCAAGGATACCATGCGTGCCCTGTCACAGCATCTGGCAATGCTCCTGCTGTGCTGTGCTGTGCTGTGCTGTGCTGTGCTGTGCTGTGCTGTGCTGTGCTGTGCCATGCTGTGCCATGCTGTGTGGTCACCATCTGCACACTTTTGGATGGAGTCTTTGCTTCACGGTCTTGCTGTCAGAGCCAAGCTTGCTGTTCATGACCCTTCACCTTTGCTAGCTTGGCAGGTAACAAATACATCCAAGGTATCATTCTAAATGCCTATGTGTCATTGCTGTTTCTGTTTAGGACACATATGATGAGGAGCTGCTTGGGGCAGTTGCAGAGCTGTTGCCTGTCATGGCAACGGCCCTGGGCCCTCAGACCTATGGCCCTGTCTTTCAACAGCTGGTCTTTCAACCACTCCTGAAGCGCTTTCAGCCTGGCCAACCAGACGGCGTCAGATCCACCATGATAGGTCACCCTCTTTCTCTCACCCCACCTTAAAACATGACATGGTCCCCCCCTCCCCCCCCCCCTCCCTTCTTGCACCTCACCCCTGTCTGTAGTTGGCCCTGAAATCAGGCTGCATCATGCAACACCTGCATCACATAGGCATGCATGACTTATGCTTTGTTGCCAAGCACTCGATTGATTGCGAGCAACCTAGAGTGTTACATGACGCACTGCCGTATACACCATTACAATCAGAAGTTTGTACAGCATGGTGAACAGGTGACCGTAACAGATGTACTACCTCTGAAGCCCAAAAGGCAAAGCTGCCGTGACAAGTCTCTGACGCCTGTGTGCACATTGGGTTAGCAGAGAGGGTGTTTGTGATTGTGAGTGAGCGAGCGAGCGAGTGAGTGAGTGAGTGAGTTAGCCTTGCAGGTGCGCTAGCAGAGGTGAGCAGCACTCTGGGGCACAACACGGCGGAGTATGTGGCCAAGGTGCTGCCCATCCTGTTCAGAGAGCTGCGCTGTGAAGACGGAGGCAACCGGCGCAATGCTGCCTTTTGTGCAGGCGTCTTCTGCCAGCATGCTCCTGAACAGATGCAAGCTCAACTGGGTCAGCTACTACAGGTGTTTTCCTTTGGAAAGCTTTGCAAAACCTTTGGAACACCCTGGGAAAACCCTTGGAACATCTTTGGAGGCTGAAACGCACCAGGCTTGTGTTTGCCTGCCATTTCCTGTCAGTCAGACTCTTTCAACCACCCCACTGTTTGCCCTTCCCTGCTACGATTTGCTGCTATCTTTGGTATTCTATTCTTTATATCAGTGGCCAAACTATCTATTGTAGCTTACGTATATGCGCTGGTATAATCCTGAGCTTGCTGCCGATCTTTACTGCATTGCAAAATGTGCACTGTGCATATTAGAGTGATGATGTTGTGTTGTGGTGGTGTAGGCGCTACATCCCTTGATACAGGACGGCGACAACCCAGCAACAAGGGACAATGCAGCAGGGGCAGTGGGGAGGATGCTCTCCAGCATGCCACTGCAACTCCCCCTGGACCAGGTCCTCCCTGTCTTGCTAAGTATGTCTACCCACCCTGCCTGCTTTCCTCACGTGTCCTTGCCCACTCCATTTTGTCCAGCACACCATTGCTGTGGACCTTTCGTGTTTGCTGTTCCAGCTGCTGAGGTACCGTGGCATTGGCTTTTTGCACAGCATGCACCAGTCAGTGCATTTTGTTATGAGTACACTACTTGAAGCCGCTGAGCACAGTCATAGCAAGTTTTGGAAAACCTAGTGGACATTGCATAAGAGCTGCCTGCAGGGTATGACATGTCTTTTAAACTGCTGAAGTTGTCTGCGGTTCGCCACTCAGATGTTGCCTGAGCTCGGCTGTTTGTGTCATTGGCTTGTGCACGGCAGCATTGTGCTGTAGCTGAAATCTGCTTGCTGAGGTGCTGGTTGTACGACGCTACTGTTTTGTCGTGCAGCTGCACTGCCACTGCAAGAAGACTTCCAGGAGGCTGGCCCTGTGTACGGTGCCCTTTGTGGCCTGGTCACCAATGCTGAGACAGCCCCAAAAGTTGCCAATTTGGTGCCTCGAATTGTACAGGTAAGCCATGTTTGTCATTCTTACGCACTCATTCATTTGTTTGACTCAATGACTCACATAGTCATGCATCTACACATGCTTCTGTTAACTCAGAATGCATTCTTCCCCAGCACTTGCCTGACGTGAGCACCAGCAGTTGCACAGAATGTGTGGGGCATTGCTACATTGCTTTGTACCACACAGGAGAGAAGTAGCTGGACACAACATTGAATGACAATGGATGAAGTAGTCCCTGTGTGAAGCTGTTGCAGCTGCTGCTGAGTGCAAACACACTGCATAAAGCGTGAATGTTTGCTGAGAGGAGTATGCATGTCTGCCACTGAACGTCAAGTTTGTCACCAGTGTTCGCCAGGCAGTCATGTGCACAAGCTCACGCCGCAGCTTTTTGTGGAGGCGTGCCTACAGCACAGCATTAAAACTGTTCACATGCACTGATGACAGACACATGCACTGGTGACAGACACGTGCACTGGTGACAAACACATGCACTGGTGACAGACACGTGCACTGGTGACAGACATTGTCTGGACAGAAGAGTGGCCCAGCCATCACAGTGAACACATGTCACTTGCCACTTTATCTCATGTCGTGTGTTGTCCAAGCAGTCATATGGCATCGCGCATGCACTGATACAACTTTTGAGTCAAATTGTGGCAAATGCTGTGCAGGCGCTTGCTCAGGCATGCGCCACTGAGGAGGTCAGTGACGACACCAAGCGACATATTGGACAAACCATTGCTCACCTTTCGCAGCAGTACAGTGCTCAGATGCAGCCTTTGCTTTCAGCATTGCCCGCCGAGCAGCAAACAGCAGTTGCAGCCTATGCTGCGTAGGTGCACAACTTTTGTCTTGTGGGTAGTGCTCGTCCCTTTCACAGTCAAGTTGATGTGTGTGCTGCTCTATTTTGCTGACAATTCCTGTAGGTAGCTTTTGATGATGCTGTGTTGATACGTGGTAGTTGTGTTTTTTCGCTCAAAAGCTGTTGCAACATTAGATAGACAGCAGGATTGCGTTCAAGTAGATGTTGCTCCTGGTAGAGTGCTGCTTCCACCTTTACCCAAGGAATAAAATCAAAGTCTGCCCAAGACAGCGAGCTTACTGTTGGTTGCCTTGCACCTGTGATTACAACTTGACAATTTTCATTTGAGCTGGATCTGCACAACAGTGGCCTTGGCGCACTGCCAGCTGTTGCTAGCAGGCAAAACATATCCAGCACTGAGTGTTGAACGTCTTACAACAAACAGAGCAATGAGATGTTGCGTCACAGCATATCTTGGTGCCGAGGAGTGTGCTTCACATGGTTGGCTGACAAATGGCTCGTCACACCCCTTCAACCGCCATCAGCAGAGGATGACACATAGGACTACTTGCTGTGTAGTCTGCTCGGCTTTGCTCTACCGCATCTAATAGATCCTTCTCACGGAAAAGGTGCTCCTTCCACACAGGCACTGAGCCTGCTGATGGTGTCACCTACAGACACATTTACGCTGTCAGATCAACAGTCCTGCCAAAGATCATCAGAATAGCAACATGGCAACTAGCAGTGTCACATACACTAGCAAAACCCAGACAGTGCTAACTGTCTCTCTAGTGGTACCAAAGGTCTGTTGCCCGGCAGTGCAGGTTGCAAATAGTCCATGTGTCAAGTATGCTGCTTACCTGCTGTTGCTGCTTCTGCAGCAGTGCTGATTGGTCAACTAGCTGGCCATCTTTGCCTTCAAGTAGACTCAGTCTAGCTTGAGATGCCAAGCGCTCTGCTAGTCCATTCACTCGCTCTCTTGTCTGAGCAAGCTCTTCCTGCTGAGCGCTAAGGCTCTGAGCTCCAAATCTGCCCACTCCCAGATCACTGCTGTACACCACAAGCCTAGGGGTGATGCCTGGTGATGTGGAAGCAGGCAGTGCACAGCGTGCTTTCAAGCTTGAGTTGTAGCCCACAGCTTGGCACGGTGGGCGAGGTGAATGATGTGGCGATGAGTCATTAGAGGTGGTGAGGTCATCTTGGACAAAGGCCAGCATGTGGTTTGCTGTCAGTTGGATAGAGCTTTCATGAGATGAACCAGGCTTTTCTAAACCTGAGTGGCGCGTTAGTAACTCTGATTTCTCAAGCTGATCAGCGTCTGCTGAGCTAATGGCTGCAAGCCAATGCTCTTCAGGTGGCGTCTGATGCTGCACAGCAGCGTCCTGAGTATCAGCATCTGAAGCCAAGGTGCCGTCGTCTTTCAATGGAGACTTGGCACATGGGACTTGGCACATGGGGCTATGAGGCACGAAGAGGTCCACATCTGCAATGCTGCGCTGTCTTCCTACCACAAGATTTCTTGCAAACTTGGCGACCAGCTTTGCACCTGGACGGTCAAGATGTGGGCCCACAGGTGACCCACCCCCTCCACCCAGCTTCAGAGTTTGGAGAGTGGTGGGGTCAAAGGTTGCAGGTTGCTTGATATGCGCAGGGGAATCAGGATGAGCATGGCTGGAATGACCAGCGACAGTGGAGGGGCGACGGCTCAAGGGCTGCATGGAGATGCCCTTGCTGTTCCCTCCAGAAGCAGATCTGCTATGCATGCTGTGCCCAGTTCCGATTGAACTAGCCTCATCAGGATGAGGGCTGTTATGCCTGATGTGCATGCTGTGCGTGCTAAGCTCACCAGCAGGGTGTCTAGAGGAGGCCATCTTTCCGCCAGTGGGTGCCTTTCCAGAGTGACCTGCCTTTGGCCATGAGCAAGAAGCACCATCATCCACCAAAGAAGCCAAGCTGGTTGTAACCCCCTCATGTTCAGCTTTTGGCCACAAACAAGCTGGTCCTTTGACTGCAGGAGACGCAGCACGTCGTGGATGCAGGCTGTGGTGCTGCTGCTGCTGCATTGACTCCTGCTGTTCACTGCGCTTCTGAGCCGTCTCTGCGCCCTTTGCAAAGCTGGCGACATAGACTGCCTTGATGTAGGCTGAGTTGACCCTACTGGAAGCCCATGTGGTAGCCTGTCAGCAAACAATCATTGTGGCATGATGAAGACTGGCGCTGAAACATTCCGTATCAGCTGGTATGATCAATGGCACACCCGGATTGTATGCTTTGTGCACAGCGACATGAGGGATTGTGCTTGTGATGTTTCAACAGTCATGACTGAATCGAAATCATCACTGCATTTACTGCTAATCTAGCGTCAGTCTTGGTGAGACCAGGCAAGTTTGGCCGCATTCGTTACTCTCTAATTTCACACAATGGGCCCAATGAGCAAGAATCAAGGCACTTGGTTGGCAAAATAGGTTTTGTAAAGTGTGATTGGGAGAAGAATGCATGATTGAAAATCACTTAAACAGGTTTGATGGTGTTTTGGTAGCTTGATTTTGTGGAGAACTATTAGAGGAAAATTGCATAGTTAAACCCAGTTGTAACAGGTCTAATGGCATTTTATGGTAGAGTCATGAGTATTCTCAACTTGGAAAATACAATCCTTTTAGCAACAGCAATACTCTGCCGCCTTTGGATTGCAACATGACATAGCGTATCAAGACCACAGTGATTGTATTGTTACCTACCATTTGGTGGCATTGCCGAGCATTTGATGCAGATCGCCCCTGATGCAACACAAATTTGCACATCCCTCATCAAAACAGTGCCTTGACATGATAGGGACAGGAGTGCGTGCATACCTTCCCTCCAGATTCCTGTGATGGCCCGGATGGCCTGGAATCTTGGTGGGTGGGTGGCACAGATTGCTTGGCCAAGTAGTGGCGGTGCTCAGTGCTCAACACTCTCACTGCATCTACAGCTGCTCTGAACTTGGTCCGGCTGCCCACCTGCAAACCCACGTCAACGCTCACTCCTAGGCTAGCATGCATGAAGGACAGTCATGGCTTGCACAGTATGGTACTATATTGTCTGTTGAAGGCCAATCTGTTGTAGTTTGAGAACATACAAGACCAGCCAGTACAGGATGGACATCAAGATGTGCAGCTGCCAAAAAAGCAGCACTGGCAATCTGACTGCGCAGCAGGAAAAAGCAAGATTTGAGACTTGGACTCAGAATGTAAGACCACTCATCGAGAAGTATCCTGACACTGACATCATGCATGGTGCCAAGCAAAGCTTCAAGCATCGAGCGCATAAGCATTGAACACTTTGAACTGCAGAAAAGGTAAGACAAGGGTTTGTTTTGCCAGATGCTAGTCTATGACTCACCTCAGCTTCCTTTTTAGGTCTCAGCCTGCCATGTGTTTGGTGCCTCATGATGCCATGCATAGCTACTCTCTGATGGCCCCGGTCAGCTGGCACAGGCAGCGCAAAGTGGGCTGGCCTAAGGGCCACTGCCTCTTTCTCCATCATTGCCACCTCCTTCTCGTGCTGCAGCCTGCCAGGGGTGTAGGCCATGAACTGTGCATCTGTCAAGGGCGCCCAGGCTTCAAACCTGTCCTTGATGGCTGCCTACAGCAGGGAGCGCATTTTGAACTTGACACTTTGATTGTTGCCTATGATAGATATCGCGGTTCGGACTTGATAATTATTAAAGTATCGGATACTTTAATAGCTGTTGACAACAGGCAGCGCAGTTTGGACTTGGTACAGATGGAAGCATGCGTGGCTTCAATGCATCATGGGAGCCAGGCAAAGTGTATGCAGTCGCTGTGTGCATGTGAATGTCTGTCATAGGCAGCAAAGACAATAGTCTGGTTGGCAGTATATCACGAGTAAGGAATGCACAAAACCCACAAGTGTTTTGTATGTCCCTTACTCTGTGTATCCCTTACAAGTAACAACAGTATGTCACAGTTCAGCATGCACAAAACCCACGAGCTTTTTGTGTATCCCTGACTGGTAGTATACACAGAACCCACAAGTGTCCCATACCTGCAGTCTGGCCTCTTTGTGCTGTCTCTGGTCAGGGTGCAGCATGGGCACCAGTTTCACACGCTCCTCAACTTTGGTCAGCACAGCTGGCTCTGGCTTCTGCGCTTTGCCAGGCCCGTGCTGTGCAGAGCCAGTGTGACTGCTCCCCACACTGGATAGAAGTGCAGAAAATGCATGAGACTGAGCACTCGATGCTGCACTCAAGGCTGACGTCTCTGAGATCCTGGTGCTGAGTGCTTGAGGTTGAGCAGCTGATGCTGCAGTCAAGGCTGACGTCTCTGAGCTCCAGGTGTCGAGTGCAGACTCCTGCAACCCCTCACGCAGTGTCACCTTTGAAGATGCTACTGGCGCATCAATGCACTGTGGGAACACAAATCACACTACCAGCACAAGAAGTCAGGTGCAAGCTGTGGGCATTGCTCCTGTGATTAGACAGCTCCTGGCAACAAACTTGACAAATAAATAAAAAACTTCAGCACAAACAGAGGCAAAGGATGTGTTGGGAACTTACCAGGGAGGAAGGCCCATGCAGCAAGCCAGACAGACTGCATATTCCTTGCTTCTTGCTTGGCGCCAAAGGGGGTCTGCTGGCAAGTTTGCTAGCTGGCATCACAGTGAGTCCAATTGCTTCTGCTTCAGTAGCAAGTGTGCTTGTGTCAGCTGGAGAAGCGGTCCTCCTTGCAACAATATTGTTGCTGCTGGTGACAGGTCTGCTGTGCACTGGTGACCAGTCATTGCCTCTGGACATGGGCACTGGGCGTGACACAGCTGTGGAAATGGGACAAGTCCTGTCTCCTTGTCTGCTACCAAGGGCTTTTCTGGCGGGAAGCTTTGCAGAAGTGCTGGGACGCATGACACAGAGGTTGTGAGGGCTACACATGCTGCTAGCTGCAGTCCTATTCGTGCTAGTGTAAGCATCGCTCGTGGAGGGGCGCAGCTTTGCCGCTTGTTCATCGAAGCTAGGATTCTGCTGCAAGTAGGCACTGTGGCCGCTGGTTGCTGGTCTGTATGTATAGAACTGACACCCTACTGACACGGCTCTGTCATGCTGTAGCTGTACCCACCATGCTTTGCCCTTAGGCGCCTGTGCGGTTGAGGACATAGTGCTACTTGGGAATCTGTAGAAGCAATCAGTTCAAAGACTGCTTGGGTTCAAAGACTGCTCAGTGTAGACAGTTATCAACCCGCATGCTGCAAACGGACGACGCTCTTCAAAACGACGTACCAGTACACTGAACCGATATGCGGCTTCGCTGGGACCTTGTCTTATCAAAGTCAGCAACGATCTGGCGGAACCGTTACAATCGTCCATGCTGACATGCCATGCTTACATCAGCAGATAAGCTTGTAAGCCATCGCGTGCGTTTTTACGCCCGAATCAGTCCGTACGTCTTTGTCAAACTTTCGGTAAGTATGCAGCGCCACAGCATATACTGCAGTGAGATGCCATACCCTAGCTCGCCCTAAATGACAATGAGCATACAAAACGCTTGCACACACCTCTAGGACTGTGTCAGACCTTGCCCCCCAGGAACACGAAGTAACTTAAAAGAGTTGGATGCTGCAGCTGCTGCCCGTCAAATGCAAAAGCTGTGGACATTTACTGAATGTACAGAAAGGCAAATTTGCCTCAAACAACAGAGGGGTGGAGATCCATTGTGGCACTGCCCAGAAGCGTGTTTGCTATCTGTTGTCAACATCTGCAAATTTACGACATATGCACAACATACACTTTGCTGCAGGCACCGGTATTCTGCTGTTGGATCACAACAATTGTTTCATCGAGCAGCAGATGAGACGGATCAGCGCTCAAAGACTAGAGTGATTTTGCAGCAGGCAAATGCAGATCATGGATGCAGTTGTGCAAGCACTTGCAAGCACTGCAGCTGTACAAGGCACAAGCCAACTATGTATTTGTAACAGAGGACTGTACCACACCTGAGCATCTGTGCCGGCCGGAGAGCTCTCGTGGAATTGATTGCGATGTCTCAAATTCTGTGGTTTGATCATTCAGCACTGGCACTGGAGTTATGGTCAAGCTTTTGAATGTCATCATTCTTGGTCAGCTCAGGCAAGCTCAGCTCAGCTCAGACAAAAACCGTTGAGATTATTTTGGCTCGGTCAACGTGTCATCCGGATGCTAGCCTGACTGTTTCTCGACCATCCAAAAGTCACCCTTCCAAACCTTATCCATCGAGCAGGCACAAATAGCTGAGCATCCACAGTCTTGCAGAAGTTTCGGCTGACACACATTGACATCTGAGCCAGCAGTAGCAGCAGCAGCAGGCACACGCGGCGGTGGAAGTGAATGGCCGGAGTGTGCCGCCGCATGTAAATTTCTCTCGCAGGCGCTGACGTGATCTGAGGTCGAGGCGGTTCGCTGGCTGTCTTGGCTAGCCAAGCGCGCTGTGCTCCTATGATTGAGTGGCAGCTAAACTGAGTGTCGCTGTAGGCACCCCAAGTCGTCCGCCTACAGCTTGTCCGCCCGTGCTCACGTCCGCCAGGGCTCACAGAGACGAGGAAGGGCATCAAAGATTGAGTATACGGATTGAGGTACGCAAGCACCGACGAACCTGTTGTAGCATGCTTGCGAACGCACAAGCATTGCCTTTTGACCGGCGGCTTCGCAAACATTTGTGCATGCACGCTCCAAAGACAATGCTTGTGCACGTGCTTCCAGCGTGACTGCCTGCCAGTGGCCTTATGACCATCAACCTTTTTGTGCAAGCTGGAGTTGTATGCTATGCTCCGTTTGCTAGCACTTGCAAGGAACAACAAGAAGCAGGGCCGGGCGCTTCAGCTTGCTACATGTACACAGTCCTGTAAGTTGAGCTTGTCTGCAGACTGTACTCAGTGAATGACTGAGAGTTGCTTCTTGCAGGGTATCAGCACACCACAGAGCAAAGCAGTGTTCACAGCTCCTGTTAGGCAGGAGGCCTCCTGCTGTTTATATTATGATTGGCCGAAGTTGAGAGTAATTTTATTGTTTTTGTTGCACACTGGGGTCTGCTGTGGATCCAACATCAATGGCCATGGCAGTGTCAGAGGGAATGATATCAGCAGAGAAAATGACAGTGTCCAAGGCAAGTGCAGGGCAGCTGCGGCCTCTGCCCCTCTCATTTCCTCCGTTAATGTGATTCCCTCTGTTTGGGCAGCTGCACGGGCAGGAGCAAAGGGATTGTTGTGGGCTTGGCTTACCAGCTCAGATTGGCAACGTTGACGGCAGGCAAGTGCTTTAGCTTGCCCGAATTTCCAGCTGCTGTCAAGCAAGCCCTGTAGTATGGGGCATCAAACGCATATGCTGCATGTAGACTTCACACATTTGTGACAAAGCTTTGTGTATGAGATAGAATGCATTGTATGAGCCACAGTCAGCTGCCTTGTACATAGACACACACTGTATGACAGATAGTACAAATAGCACTGCAGCACTTGGCTCTTGAGCAAGAGCAGGAGTCAGTGTGTGACTGATGTATTGCTTGCAAAAATGCATGCACAGCTGTTGGGCTGCTGCATGTGCAAAAAGGACACTTGAAGTGTTTAATCTAAGTGCAATGTTGCCTTGCAGATGCCATGGCAAGCCGACGCACCAGCCTCCCAAAGGTGCAGCTACAGGGAAGCTGCAGTTGAAGGCCAGCAAGTGCAGCTGCCGCATTCAGACACACCCATCAGGGTGTTGCCTCCTACGCTCTCAGTCATCCCTGCAGCAGGCGGTTGAAGCAGCTGCAGAACGTAGGAGGCAACACCTTGAAAAAGGTTGGGCGATGGCCAGCCCCCTCAAACCATCATGGAAGGAGGCCAGGTTTGCTTCCTCTTCTGGCGACAAGAAGCCTGTTCCCCAGCAACTCATATGGATCAGATGTGCATTCTGTCGTTTGTACAAAGTGCTGAGAGGACCTGTGTCACAATGACTGCCTGGTGCTGTTGCAAATGTTTGCTATACATCCTCTCAGTGCTGCTGCTCAACATTTTGCAGATTCCTGAACTGATACTGCAGGTATAAAGCATTCTGGTGTGTGACATGATGCATGCATTGCAGGTCATGGCCATTGTGAATGCTGAAGCGCTGCGCCAAGAGATAGCTGCAGTGAAGTTGATGGCACAACAGCAGGAGAAAGCCAGGCAAACTATACCCAGAACAGAAAACTAGTGTACAACACTTTGCTAGCTAGCAAAGTGTCGTACTATTCTTTGAGCTCGGTCTGCTCTATAGACAGGGACTCAGTCTGCTCTATAGACAGGAGACAGCAACAGGTTAGCTTCCTCCTCTAGAAGGGGATACATATTCTTCACAAACATATATGGATCAGAGTTTGCAGACTGTTGCACACACTAATGCACACATGTGTACGCAAGGTGCAGAGAGGACCCATGTCACAATGAAGGCTTGCACACTGACATGAGGGCGCTTAGCTGTTCTGCTGCAGTGGTCTTGCCCCAAGCCATGTCTTGACGGGCTGATGAAGCTCATGTTCTGAAACAGCTTGTTTGACAGCTTGGCATATACATTACAGCTAAGACTGCATGGTGCTGTTACAGCTAACACTGCCTGGTGCTGTTGCAATCATGTATGTATTCATACACCGTATGCGGTTGATCAGTACTGCTGCTCATAGCATTGCAGAGTCCTGACATGGTCCTGTAAGTGTACAATAGTCTGGTGTTGACATGTTGCTTGACCTCGCTGCATTTATCTCTTAACGCAGCGCTTCAGAATTCAAAATGGCCATCTCGTGCTGCACACATTGCAGGAGATGACAATTTTGAACACTGCAGCGCTACAGCAACAGATAGACACAGCAAGGTTGATGGCAGGATAGCAAGCCAAACCCAAGCAGACGTACCACCAGAAAAGAGAATTAACTACTCATTTTCTGCGGATTGGCATAGTGTCCCTTGAGCCTAGTCTATTCTGCTGATAGCTTGCATTGTTACTTGTACAGCTCAACTACTGTATGCTACTGTATGGTCATAGTACAAGCTATCAACATAGCAGACTAGGCTCAAGGAACACTATGACAGCCTGCGGCAAACGAGCGTTTTCTGCCGATTGTCATACTGTTCCTTGAGCCTAGTCTCATGAGAGACGACCAATTGACACAGAAGGCAGAGCTTGTAGCTGAATTTCAGAGCAAGATAGAGGCAATGACAGCATTGAGATTGCAGCTCACTCAGCTCAATGGCTTGCCCCACTGGCCTACTTCCAAACTTGTTGGTTGTCATAACCGCTAGCCTGTCGTTGCAGGTTGAGTACACTTCAGCTCAACATGCTGTAGCTGCTTCAAGTTTGAACAACTTGGGTCATGTAGCCTAACAGTCTTGTACTCCTCAGCTCAAAGTTGCATTGCTGTTGGCATTGCACTGCCACGTATTCATTGGTCAGCCTTCCCACAAGCTGCTGCAGTTGACTCAGAGTGCACAATGTCCTTCATGACGTTTGTGACTATGCTTGCAAATGCATACAAAACATCACACTAACCAGTCCACTACGAACAGGGCAAGGCCCCCTGTCTCCTCTACTGGCAACTCTTCAGCGAAGCCAGCAGTCCACTGCCAATGGTCTGCACAGGGACAAGCTGTTGTCTCTAGGCGGCGGCCGCTTATGGCAGCAACGCAGTCTGGCATCTTGACTTCAGAGAGGTATGGGTTGACCTCCCCTTCAAATAAAACACATGCACATGTACATTGATGCTAATGAGGCTATCAGCATGTCAACAGCTGTTTGTTTGCTTGAGCGCCTTGCTGTTGCAAGCGCAAATGTTCCTTGATTGCAAGGAGTTTGTACTTGATTGTCGACAAAATGAGGCCATGCCATTGTTTTGATTCATGAGTACTACACACGGCGTTTGCATTTCAAGGACACCTTGTTGGTACTGCGACAGCACTCAATGACACCATTTCATGCAGACAAATGTACATGTAAGATGCATTTTGAGCAGCATGGCTCTATTGCTTGTCGCATCAGCTTGTCGCCAGTTCTGTGCCTGCCCACTCACGAAACTGATAATCTGCTTCGCATCTGCTGCTGCTGCCCCTGAGGCTTGTCTGCCTTCTGGATGTGCATGCCACATGCCCACAAAACCAAGGTCAGCAGACTTGCTCCTCACCACCCCTGAGAGGCCAACAGTGACTGTGTATGGATCTTGTTCAGGTTGCATGACAAGTGTTTGTGTTGTTGCAGAACATTGCAGTGACGCAGCAGGCCGATGTCTCTGGCAGTAGCTTGCACGTGGGAGCAGCTGGGCCGAGATTGGCCTCGAAACTCACTGAGGTAGGTATTCATGAGTGTGCCTTCAGCTGGCAATGAAGCGTGTTATGTCATGTCAGGCTGCACCCATATGTATTGTCCTGGTTGCTGCAAACTGGGCCGCAGCCACATGCCTGAAGGGTCAGCCAATCCCTGCTGTTTGATGCCAATGTAAGACACTGACAAATTGTAAGTACCCATATTGCAAACATGTTGCATAGCCTGCTTCAAAACAGCTCAATCCCATGTGCAAGCAGTCAGACTTGCAGGCTCATTCTAGCCGCAACCTCCCTGTCTGCAATAACAGCTGCAGTATCTGAACATGGTGACGTTCCACTTCTTAAGCGGTGATAACCTTTTGCTGGCCCTTGAGTAGACACAAGATAGATGTGAGATCAACCTCACATCAATAGGCCAAGAATAGCAGCAACACAACATCCATCAAATTTGGTAGATGCTGTCAATGTGCTTGCAAGCGCCTGAGAACATTGACGTAGAGTTTCTGAGCCAGGTTTAAGCGGCGGCACAAA
>JAABUP010004203.1_pt1 | contig 23946 bp, 26 predicted proteins | sample 5559201 | NCBI WGS metagenome assembly JAABUP01 (sample SAMN10711887, study PRJNA513373) | rock metagenome | isolation source: Antarctica rocks | place: Antarctica
GCCACAGACCCCTCGCGCTCGGGCTGGCCGCCGCGCTAGCCTTGGCCGCCGCCCCCGCCGGCTTGGCCGCCTACGCCGCTCCCCCGGCCCCTCTAGCCAGCGTCGGTGCGCATCACAAGAAGGGTGGACACGACGCCGGCACGACGCCCCTGCACGCCCACGGGCAGAGGATGCGCCAGTTCGAGGGCGTCGTCACCTCTATCGCTGGCGACGCCGTGACGCTCCAGCTCCAGGGCCACCAGGATATCACCGCCACCGTGACCATCTCCGCGACCCTCACCCCCGGTGCCCTGGCGGCGCTCGCGCCCGGCGAGCGCGTCCACATCGCCGCCGTTGCCATCGGCCCGGCGGGCGCTGCGTACGTCGCCGTGCGCGTCGTTATCGGCCGTCGCGCCTTCGGCGACACGCCGAAGAAAACGCGCTAACCGCACGCGCGGCCGTCCTGCCCCCAGGACGCCGCCTGCCCAGGAGGTGCGTTTTACATCAGGCGGACGCGGCTCCCCTGCCGCTATCCTGATGGTCAGTAGGGGGTGGCCGCGCCGTTCTGGGGATGCCGGCGCAGCCACCCCTTCTGCCTGCCCTCTCCCGGCGGCGCGGTGCGGCCTACAGGTCCGCCGGCCGCCGCACACCAGTCAGCGAGCACGCCGGCGTCCCCCCGCGCCCACGCCGCCTGGCTGGACTTGCACATGACGCTTGTCCGTGGTGGGGTACGCACCTTCCCCACGTACCATCTCTGAGCTTTAAGAAGTGCGGTACATTGAGGCCAACGGCGCCGGAGTAGAGCATAGGCTTCTCAACCTTTATAAAAGCACGCCTGCGTTTATTCGCGCCTTGATGCGGAAGGTGCGCGCCCCACCACGGACAAGCGTCATGTGATCAGGCCCAGTGCTCTACGTCTGCTAACTGCCCAATGCGGACATGGACGGGCCGGAAAGGACCTCCTGATGTCTGCTAACCCCTCGTATAACCCCTTCTGGGCATATCTGCTAACGGATTTGAGCCAACCTACCATGTCTGAAGGGTCAGAAAAGGATCTGGCACACATTTGATGGTGCCGGTTCTGACGTTGCTCAGGACTGTTGAAAACGGCGACACGATCTGGCGGTAGAACGCGAGGAAGTCGGGTTACAGGGCGTACGCGGTTCCTTAACCCCTTCTGGGGCGCGCCTCCCTCATGGATGACACACTGGCCCCCGACCGGCACCATCAAATATGTGCCAGATCCTCAGAAAACGGCATTTCTATGTCCTAAAATTACACGTACCCTGGCTGTACCCCATCTTGCCTTCGCGCCACTTGTTGAAGGAGGAGCCCTATCATGTTCGACGAATTGCGCACGTCCCGATCCACGCCCGTCTGGCCCGAGCGACGCCCCGCCCGCCCGTTTCGCGTTGTCCCCCCCGTCGCGCTCGCCCTCGCCCTCGCGTGTGTGGGACGCCCTGCACCTGTCGCCGGGGCCATATCCCCGCCCTCGTCCTCGCCGATCGTCGCCATGCGCCACGCGCTCGCGGCCGTGACGAGCTACCAGGTCGACATCACGGTCGCGCTCAACGGCCAGCAGCAGCCGGCGCGCTACACCCTCGTCGCCGTTCGATCCGGCCGCGCCCTGCGCATCGACGTGCACTACAACACCGGCGATATGGAAAGTGGGCCGACGGTGGTGGGGGAAGATGTCATCGAGGGGTCGCGCATCTGCGAGCGATCGAAGCCGAGTGAGCGATTCTCGTGCAAGACATCGCCGGCCGACGCGAAGGGGGAGTCGGGCTTCGAGTCAAACACTTTTCTGGCCAATTTCCCGGCGACGACGGCCCCGATCGGGTCGAAGCGCATCGGCGGCCAGAGCTGCGACGGCTACCGCGTCGAGGTGCGCACCAAGGACGTGCACGACACGGGGAATACGTACGTCGCGCACGCGATGCATCTGCCTTGTTCAATGAACATCACGTCGGTCGCGCCCGACGAGTACGGAGACAAGCAAACGGGGGTTATAGCCATGACATGGAGCCGCTTCAACGACCGCACCCTGACGGTCCCGCGCATGCGCTGACGAGCGTCCATGACTGGCTTCAAAGGACGCATGCAGGGGACGGAGCCCTATAACCTCTTGCTGTAGAGCGCTCCCGTGCCGCCCTACGCGGCCACGATATGCCCTAAATGCTTCCAACGAGAAGATGCGGGATAGAGCTGCGACTGCCTTCCCGCACGCGGGACCCCAGATGGCAGCGCACGGCGACTGCGGTCGCGGGGGGCAGCGCATACCACACCGTGGCAGGCTCGCATGCCGCAACTATTGCTTGGAAGCATTTAGCGCAGGGTGATGCTCTCGTACATCTGCTCGAGGCGCGCGGTGTCGCGAGCCGTTAGGGACGTGTGCTGGTCGACCGAGGCTATGAAGAAGTAGGCCGCCCCCGCCCGCACCGTGCCGAGCACCGTTTGCTGTTGCGGCGTCGCGCCGGTCTTGACGCTCAAGCGCGCCGTCTCATACGTCACCCCATGGATGCGGCGCGTCCCGTAGGCGACCTTGCCGAGCGGTTGCGACCCGGTCAGCAGCATCGTCCGTTCGATCGCCCGCAGACTCGCCGGCCCGGCTGTCGCGGGCGGGGTCGCGGTCACGACGGCGAGATTGTCGCTCGTCGGCCCATTGAAATCGCCGAAGGCGACGATCGTAGATGGGAAGCGGTATCCCGAGACGGTGTCGGGCAGCGGCGAGGCCGTGACGCCGGTGTTCCAGGCCGCAGGATAGCGGAGCGTGTAGCGACGGCTCTTATCCGCGTACGTGACGTACTTCTCACCCGCGCGCGACCGGGCCAGCACCGGGTGGCCGAGTGACCACAGGCCCACGAGGACGCCCCCGGTTGCTATCGCTGCGCGTGACACCCAACCCATACTATCACTCCTCCAACGCTAATCATGTGCACGTCACTATTGTATAGTGGGCGGCGCTATCGCGCCGGGCCATCTCTACTCGAGACCGATAGGGACGAGGTACGCCCTGTGATTGCGACGCGCAGCCCGCGGCGGGGCGCGCGACGCCCGCGCGGCCCCCTCGCGCACGGGCCGCGCACGAGGGGGGCCGTCCGTGCAACGCCCGTGCAACGCCCGTGCAACGCCGTGCATCCCCCAAAAACCTCGCGCGGCGCCTCCGGCGTCGCCCGATGGGAACCTTTCTTGGGACGCTTGTCCTATCAACGGGACTATTATAGCGCGGATCGGGGCGTTGTCAAGGGACACACGCGGCGGGGGCGCGAGGCACGGGCCACGGGGCCACGGGGGCGCTCGCCGCTACAAGCGCGGGGCACGCCCGTAGGGACGACAACCCAGGGCGTACATCGCCGGGTGTTTGATAACATGGAGAGGCGTTCGACCGTAACTGGGATGGGGACGACTGTGAACCGCGCGAGCCTGGGCAACGATATCTGGCGCGCCTGCAACATCATGCGGCGCGACGACGGCACGACGGGCAGCCTCGAATACATGGATGCTCTTCCTCAAAGTGTTCGAGGCCATCGAGGACCGCCTCGAGGTCGAGGCCGAGCTGGCGGCGCGGCGGCGCCGCTACGCGCGCATCATAGACGGCCCCTACCGCTGGAGCGCCTGGGCGCACCGCGACTTCCCGGCCGAGGGGCTTGTCCATTTCATCGACACGGAGCTCTTTCCCCACCTGCGCGGGCTCGCGGGCGCGGGTGTAAGGCGTCGCAGTTTCTGCGTCTAGCGTCATAGTTCGTGCGCCGAGAACGTCACAGTTCTTGCGCCATCTTGCAGCTACCCCTTTGCGCACCCTCACTCCCTGGACTCGGCCACATGACTGTTGACATCCTTGGAAAGGCGACCTTCAGCATAAGGGTAAGCCTACTTATCAAAAGGCTTGACCTACCACGGTAAATAGTGCGGGTGTAAGGCGTCAGATTAAGTGCGCCGTTGGTCACAGTAGCTGCGCCAGAATGGTCACAGTAGCTGCGCCATCCTCCACCCGCACCCTCATATCCCTCCTTTTGAGCGTGAAAACAGCCCCGCACCACCCCCGCGATGCCGGCGACAACAGACACATTCTGTGCCGATTGGCGCACCTACTGTGACCATTCTGCAGGATCGGCGCACCTAATGTGGAAATTTCGGCGCGCCTAATGTGGTTTAAGGCCTCGATGTAAGGGTGGAACCCGCGCACCTAATGTGAAAACTTACACATACGCCGCCCTCCGTCGGCATGACGTGTCCCCTCATCCAGCAGACAGCCGCCCCCGGAGCGCCGGCGTCGGTGTGAAACTGCGTGGAGACTCTCCCGCTCAGGGCCTCCCCGTGCCATTGACACGCGCCCGCCGTCCCCGTAAGATGCCCTCATGGGGGGTACACCCCGTCACGCCGTCCCAAACACACAGATAGAAGGACATAGGCTCATGCGCACGCGCCTCCCCCAGACCGACGCTCACCTCGTCCTGATCACCGTCCCCGCCATCCTCCTCGCTGTTGCGCTCCTCCTCTCCCTCCACACCCTCGCCCTCCCGTCCTGGGCCACCGCCGGCGCGATCTTCGCCGCTGCCGCCATCGTCGGCACCGCACTCGCCGTCGCCCGTCTCTCGATCGCTCAGCAACGTCCGTCCGAAGGCTGACCGCGCCGCGCGTGCCAGGACACGCGTCGCCAGGGTAGACCGACGGGGGCCGTAGGAGCCGCAACGAGAGGGAGCGCCGGGTCAGTGCCCGGAGAAACGGCATGAAGAGAAGAGAAGCGATGAGACACATCCTCGCCCGCGGCTTCATCGCGGGCCTCACTAACGGGACAAGCCTGGGCATGCTCCTGGGCACCGCCGCGTACGTCCTCACCGGCCATGTCGTCCTGCTCGGCGTTGGTTTGGCCCTTGGGAGCGCCTACACCTTACTCCGCCCGCGGCCGCGCCATCCATAGCTTTCTCCGTCGCGGTGATCCCCTGCGCTTGCCCGTTGTTAGGCGTCACATGACGGGCGCCTAACGTCACACGAGCTGCGCCATCCTCCACCGCGCCCCTTGTCGTACCCCCGTCCCCCTCTTTTTGAGCGTGAAATTGCCTCTCCCTCGCTCCCATCATGCCCGCGCCTGAAGACACGTTCCGCGCGGATCGGCGCACGTACTGTGACGTTTCTGCAGGATTGGCGCAGCTAGTGTGACGTTTTGGCGCACCTAACGTGACGCTTTTTAGCCGATCCACGCGCACATCCGGCGCACTTAATGTGACGCCTTACACAGGTGGAGCGATAGGCTGAAGAGGGACAAGGGACACATTGTCCCTTCGAATCGTCACGCATCACCTTCCCCGGAGCCAGCGTTGCATCTCACTACCCGTCGCAGTCATTATCGCGCTGCCGCGCTGGCAGTGGTACGATAGATGCCTTAATGCTCGCGCGGTCGCGGGCCAGGGACGTGATCGCACCGGCGATCGGGGTCTCGAGAGCCGCTCCGTTGGCGCTCCATCGTGTATCCGCGCGAGACGTGTCCGTGCGGGAAAGGGATCAGGGATCGATGCTGCCATCCAGTCTGTGCCGCAGGGGCCGGCCCCTGTGCGTCGCCGCCCTCCTCACCGCCGGCCTGCTTGCTGGCCCGCCCCTGGCGCCGCAGGCCCACGCCATCATCGGCAGGTGCGCCGGTGACCCCATCGTCGTCCTCTCCGACGGGGCGACTATCGACGTAAGCGCCACGTCCAACGCCGAGGCGTCCGCCGTGTGCCAGATCGCCTACACCCTGCATGTCCCGGCGGGCACGCGCGTGGTCAGCGTGACCGCGCTCGGCGTGCGCGAGACGCTCTCCGTCGTCGCCGACAACGCGCCGGGCCGCTACGATACGCTGACGCGGGTCGACGCGTCCGGGCCGGATGGCGCGATGACCACGATGACCTCGGGGACGCCCCTCGTCGGCGTCCGCGACCGCATCGACGACGGGCCGCACCAATGAGGACCTGCACGTCCGTCTCGCGTCGTAGGACCCGTGCGGCGGTGCCGCCTCTACGACACGGGCCTGGTCGGTGCGCGTGAGCGTCGGGGCCAGGGCGACCCTGCGGCGGTGGTGGCCGCAGCCCCTCGTCGGGGGGGCGACGGCCGCCGTTGGGCTAGTCGCCGTCGTGCCCCTGCTGGTAGCCATGCTGCGTCTGTGCGGGGCCACGGTCGCGGCCTATTGGTTCCCCCTGCACGTGCGCCCCCAGACCACGGTCTACCTCCTGGTCGTGCTCCTCCTCCCGCCGCTCGCCGCCACCGCCGGCGCGTTCGCGACCCTGAAGGACAAGCTCTCGGGGTATCGGCAGCGGCGCACCCGCTGGGGCGACACCGCGAGCGAGGTCGACCGGCGCATACCGCTGCTCCTCCTGGGCGCGCTGATCGCGCAGTTGCCCGGCGCCACGCTCTCCCATGTGCCGGCCCTCGTCCTGGCCGCGGGTGGCCCCGGACGGATGGGTGATGGACGGGTGTGGCGCGGCGATGCTATAGTAGCGGCCGAGGCCTTGCCCGCCCCCGTCCCGGGTGTGAGTCGAAACGTGAAGGTGCCGTGAAGGATGTCCCGCGCGCGCTGCGCGGCTATCTGTGGGCGATCTACGCCGCGTGCGCGGCCCTGCTGCTGCTCCAGGCCCCCCTCCTCCCGGCGACGCTCGCGCGCCCCGGGGTGCTCCTGGCCGCGGCCGTGTTCGCCGCGCTCACGTGCATGAGCGAGGCCATGACGCTCCAGATGACGCGCGCGTCCAGCCAGACGATCAGCGGCACGGCCCATATCGCCCTGATCCTGCTTTTCCCACCGCCGTTGCCCCTGTTCATCGCGCTGGGCGCCGCGCTCGTGGCAGAGCTGCCGCAGCGTCGCCCCATCTACAAGCGCGCCTTCAACGCCTGCGTGGCCGCGCTCGCCGTGGGCCTGACGAGTCTGGCGCTCGCCCCTATCCCTGCGCCCCTGCTGCTCCGGCCCGGCCACGTCGCCGGCGCGCTCCCCGCGCTCGGCCTGCTTATCGCCCTGTACTATCTCCTCAGCAGCGCACCCCTGGTCGGCGTGCTGAGCCTGGTCACGGGGCGACGGCCGTGGGCGGTCTGGCGCGCGGAACAGCAACCCGCCGTGCTCCCCGAGGTAGCCACCGTCGCCCTGGGCATCCTCGTCGCCGTCGTCTGGCGCTTCGACCCGCTGTTGCTCGCGCTCTGCGCGCCACCCGTCGCCGCGCTGCACGCCGCGCTGCGCACGACGGCGCGTGCCTTCGCCGCGGAGGAGCGCGCGGAAACGGCCCTCGTGCAGGCGTCCGTCGACGGACTCACGGGGCTGCTCAACCACCGCGCCTTCCACGCCCGCCTCGACGAGGAGATCGCCCGCGCCGCGCGCACCGGCCGGCCGCTGGCCTTGCTCATGATCGACCTCGACGACTTCCGCGCGGTCAACAACGCCCACGGGCACCCGGCCGGCGACGCGACGCTCGTGGCCATCGCCGCGGCGGTCCGCGCGAGCGTGCGCACCGCCGATATCGCCGGGCGCTACGGCGGCGACGAGTTCGCCGCCGTCCTGCCCGAGACGGATCTGGACGAGGCCCTGACCGTTGCGGAGCGCACCCGTGCGGCCATCGCGGCGGCCACGATCGAGGCGCGCGGCGTGGCCGTCCGCACCACCACCAGCCTGGGGGTGGCGTGCCTGCCTCGCCACGCGCGCACGCGGGACGCGCTGATCGGGGCCGCTGACGGCGCGGCCTACGCCGCCAAAGACGCCGGCAAGGATCGCGTGCGGTCGGCCGACGACGATCCGCGTGTCTCATTATTGCGCCGATCAAAAATCTCTTGACACATTAACGCTAGTGTTGCTACAGTGGGGATGACAGCCCACTGTCCCCGGGCACGTCGAGCGGCGGGAGCGCCGCGCGTGCGGGGGACAGCAGCGGGGCTGCGAAGGAGCCCACCATGCGCATCGCCACGATCGCGTCCGCCCGCTGGACCCGGGCCACGCGCCTCACCGCCCTCCGTGTGTCCCTCGCTGGGGCCTCCCTGGTGAGCCTGCTGCTGGCCTCGGGCGCCGGCTTCAAGTGGTTATAGGGGACTAATCGCTCGCCTGGTCGGACGGGCATTGCTCGGGACGGCCGTGCCCGTCCAGCGTTGTCCACCGCCGATCGAGGGAGGGTGTCGCTCGTGCTGCTGCTCGTCCCCGCGCTCCTGGCCCTGCTGCTCGCCCGCGCGCGCGGCGGCTCGCCGCGCGCCCTGGCCGACCTGCTGCTGCGCGTACGCGGCACAGGGTTCCTCCTGGCCGCGCTTGCCGTGCAGATAGCCCTTTACCTCCCGGCGCTACGGATATCCGAGCGCGCCGTCCACGCCGGCGGCGCGCTCTACGTCGCCTCCCTCGGCCTGGCCGCCGTCGGCGCGCTGCGCAATTGGGGCCTGGGGCTGGCCGCGCGTGTGGCAATCCTTGGTCTGGCCCTCAACGCGACGGTGATCGTCGCCAACGACGGCCACATGCCGGTGAGCGCCGCGGCGATGCGCGCCGTGCGGGGCGTGGGGACGGTCCGGGAGATCGCCACCGAGCGTCTGTTCAACAACACGCACCTGGCAAGCGCGTCGACGCGCCTGGGGGTCCTCTCCGACGTGATCCCGGTGCGCATCGCCGGCGTGGGGAACGTGTACAGCGTGGGCGATGTCCTGCTGGCCAGCGGGCTCGCGATCCTGCTCTATCGCGCCAGCTGGCCACCCCGTCGGCGCGACGCTCAACAGCGTGACGATCAAGCACCCGTCACCGTCACATCCGCACGCGCACGACACGTGATCCAATGATGAATGTGCATTTAGATTTGCCCGAACTGATTAGGCAGAATTGCTCGCGAATAATTCAGGCTAACAATACTTTGTTGAAACGGGATGGGGTGATTAGATCAGCGCTGAAAGGTGGCTATTGGTAGTGGCACAGACGCCTTGAATCGCCTTCCGACCGACGATTTGGCGCTCGTTTTCCATCGTCCAGCACCGCTGCTATCCGAATCAACAAAGTACCGTTAGTGGTAGGGTGCGCCCGGCTGGGCGTGCAGCCAGCGCGCCAGCTCGTCCGCGGGCAGCGGCCGGCTGACGTGGTAGCCCTGCACGGTGTCGCAGCCCAGCGCGGCCAGCCGCTCCCACGTCGCCTGGTCCTCCACCCCCTCCGCCACCACCTCCAGCCCCAGCGCGTGCCCCAGCGCCACGATCGCCCCCACGACCGCCGCGTCCGCCGCATCCGCGGCCACCCGCCGCACGAAGCCCTGGTCGACCTTGAGCTCGTCCACCGGCAGCTCCCGCAACCGCGCCAGGCTTGCGTAGCCGGTCCCGAAGTCGTCCAGCGCCACGCGCACCCCCATCCCCCGCAGCCGCGCCAGCGTCTCCCGCCCCCGCGCGATGTCCGCCAGCAGCGCGCTCTCCGTGACCTCGAGCACCAGCCGTTCCGGCCCCAGCCCCGCCCCCGCCAGCGCCCCCGCGACCGTGTCCAGGCAGCGCGCGTCCTGCAGGTCCCACGCCGAGAGGTTGACCGCGACGGCGCAGCGCAGCCCCGCCCCCTCCCAGGCCCGGCATTGCCGCGTCGCCTCCCCCAGCACCCAGCGCGTCAGCGGCACGATCAGCCCCGTCTCCTCCGCCAGCGGGATGAACGCGCCCGGCGACACCAGCCGCCCCTGGCCGTCCCCGTCCGGCCAGCGCACCAGCGCCTCGGCCCGCGCCTCGGCCTCGGCCCTCCAGCCCGGCAGTCCCGCCGGTCCCGGCCGCGCGCGCACCTGGGGCTGGTAATGCAACTCCAGCGCCCCCCGCGCGATCGCCGCGCGCAGGGCGGCCGCGCGCCTCAACCGAGCGCCGTCCCCCCGCTTCTGCGCCGGGTCGTACAGGACGTAGCCCAACCGACCGCGCTTGGCCACGTACATCGCCGCGTCCGCCCGCCGCAGCAGCGCGTCGGGGTCGGCCCCGTGCAGGGGCGCTAGCGCCCCCCCCACGCTGATCTCCGCGCGCAGCGCCTGCCCGTCGACCACCACCGGCGCGTCCAGCGCCCGGTGCAGCGCGCGCGCGACCCGCGCCGCCCCCTCCGCGTCGGCCTCGGGCAGCAGCACCGCGAACTCATCCCCGCCCAGCCGCGCCACCGTGTCCGAGGCGCGCACCGCGCCCCCCAGACGGGCGGCCACCTCCCGCAGCAGCGCGTCGCCCGTCGCGTGCCCCAGCGTGTCGTTGACCCACTTGAAGCGGTCCAGGTCGAGCAGCAGCAGCGCCAGCCGCGTCCCGTCGCGCGCCAGGGCGCGCAGGGCCTGCTCCAGGCGGTCCTGCAGCAGCGCGCGGTTGGGCAACCCCGTCAGCGCGTCGTGCGTCGACCGGTGCCGCGACTCCCGCGCCGCGCGCTCGGCCTCCGCCCGCGCCGCCTGCGCCGCGGCCAGCGCCCCGTATCCTACCACCAGCGGGGCCACCAGCAGTGCCGGGGCCCACGGCGCCCGCGCCGCCGCCAGCGCCCCGAGCAGCCCCAGTAGGTACTGCGCCCCCTCCGCCAGCCACGTCTCCCGCGCCACCGCCCCCACGATGCGCCCTGGCGCCTCCCCGCTCAGCGGCGCCAGCACGAGCGGCGCGGTCAGGATGTCCCCCACCCACAGGACGAGCGCGGCCAGGACCAGCGCCGGGACATCCGGCGTCGCGCCCCCCCGATGCGCCACCAGCGCCCCGCCGAGCAGGACCAGCGCGCGCCGCCCCCCCTCACTCGCGACGTCGCCCACCGTGTTCCCGCGTGCCCGCCGCACCGACAGCTCGCCCAGCAGCGCGGCCGCGCCCCCCGCCGCCACCGCCAGCGCCGGCGGAGCCAGGGCCACGAGCAGGTAGAACGGGACGCTCGCCAGGTACACCTTGACCTTGGGGCGCACGGATAGGGGGAACTGGTAGGCCGCGACGACGGCAACAACCATGCACAGCGCCGCGACACCGCCCGGGCCTCCCCCACCCAAGAGGCCACCCGGCGTTGCCCGCCACGCCACGAGCAGGGCGAGCAGCCCGAGAACGCCGCACAGCGCCCCGACCAGCGGCTGGGGCCACACACGCCGCAGAGCGGTCCGCACCAATGTCATACGCGTGTCCCCCGCGACGGGCGCGCCACCCGCCGCCTCGGGCCCACCGGCGCGGCCTCCCCGCACCCCCGCCCCATGTGCCATATTAATGCTTTATTTATACTATATTTATCGCGTAGATGCAATGCGACGGCCCGGGACAGCCCACATCCCGCGCTCGCCGTCGACGAGGTGCCGGCCGTCTACTCCTCCCCGATCGACCTGCCCCGATTGGGGCAGACCGATTGGGGCAGACCGATCGGGGCAGACCGATCGGGGCAGACCGATCGGGGCATAGGGCGGGGGATCCATCCGCCCGATACTGCGTCGGGATCTCCCCTGCGCACCGACCACCCGCGGTGGACCGTCGGGTCGTGGCGCCAGGACAAGGACGATGAAGAAAGATGAAGGAGACACAGATGCTGCCCGTACCCACGATCGCTCGCCGCCGCGCCCTGCTCGGGGCGGCCGCCCTCTCCGCCGCCCTGCTCGCCGGCGCGCTCCCCCCGCAGGCGGCCCACGCCACCATCGGCGGCAGCCGCAACGATACCATCGGCGGACCGGCCGCCCACGGCGTGGCCCCCGCGCGCGGGCATCTGACCTGGCACCCCGCCGCGGTCGCGCGGGGGAAACGGGACGCCGGGCGGTAACCCGGACCTGACCGCTAGAGCGTCCCGCGCGCAGAACCTAGCGCACCCCGGCCGCCAGCGCCGCTGGCCTAGCGGCAGGCGGCCGGCGCCCCGTGCCGTCCACCACTCTGGCCACCGCGCCCCCGGCCCGGCGCCAGCGCCGGCGCCGGCGGCACGACAAGGTCCCGCGCATCGTGCGGTCGAGACCGGGCCCAGGGGCGCGCAGCGTGGTCCGCGTTGGTGGCACGGACGCGCTCTGTGGCTCGGTACAACGTCATCTTGCCGGTACCCACGGACAGCCCCAGGGCGCAGGCGATCTCGTCGACAGACAGCCCGGCGCGCCCACAGCAGCAGGCAGGCGCGCTGCGTCGGGATGAGCCGGGCGCACGGCCTCCCGCATGGCCAGGCACGTCGGCAGGGCGCCCTCGCGTGCGGGCGTGCGCTCCGCATCACTGAGTCCGCACGACAGCCACGTCAGACGGCGGCAGTGGCGCAACGCATCGCGCGCCGTGCGCGTGGCGCTGCGGGACAGCCAGGCCGCCACAACCCCATCGCGCGCCCCAGCCAGCGCCTTGTCTTGAGGACGGTGTCCTACGTCAGGTCCGCGGCCTGCGCGGGGTCGCCCACCAGGCCGAGGATGTGACCATAGAGCGGCCCGCGATACCAGGCGACGAGGTGATCGACGGACGGGCCGTCGATCCCGCTACCCGCCCCGCCAGCGACGGCGGACGCCCACGCCGCGCCAGGCCGCCTCTGCACACGCTCTCCCCCTGACCGTTGTGACGCGCACGCGGCCCGGGTCATGGGTGGGCCCGGGTGTGCGGTTGAGCCAAAGTCGTCCCCCCGATGGGCCAGGGGCACTAGCCCGTATGGGCTATCCCCCGGCGCCGGCATGCCCACCACGCCCCCGGTACCCCACGGCCCGGACGCTCCCGCGCCGGACATCTGTGGACTGCACAGAGACCCGTCGCCCGCATCATCACATTAATGCGTACCGTGTGTTATATTTCATGCGTATGTGCGTCGATTCGGTCGCGCATGTGTGGATAAGCGATTGACAGCGCGCGATCGACCGCGCAGCGAAGGATACACCGCGATGACACTGTCCGCCCGCGTCGCCCGCCGCGCGCCCCGTTTCGCCGGGGCCACCGCCCTTGCTACCGCCCTGCTGCTGGCCCCGGCCCACAGCCCTGCGGCCCGGGCCTACGACTTCTGCCGCTCCGACCCGGCCGTGGTCCTCTCCGATGGGACGACCGTGGACCTGAGCGCTGACATCGCCGACAGTCTCGCCGACGTGCAGGCGGTGAGCTACACCCTGCATATCCCGGCGGGAACGCGCGTCCTGGCTTGGGTTGGCACGGACGGCCTGATGGGCCTGAGAGAATCTTTCCAGGCCCAAGCCGACGCCGCGCCGGATACCTACGCGAGCGTCACGGTGGTCACGACGGCCACGCCGCACATCGCCGTGACCGCGCACACGCAGCTGGTCGATGGCCGCGCGACGATGCTGGGCGCGGCCTCAGGGTGGGACCGCCAGCCCTTACAGGTGCAGGCGCCGTCCTAGCCTGGCGCGGTACCCCGCCCGGGCGGGGTACCGCGCCGCAAGGGACGCGTCCGCCGTGGGACACGGGGCAGAGAGGTGGTGCCGAGGATGGCCGACACACCCCCGCCACGAGGAGAGGACCGGCGCGCCGCCCCGCGCCGGTGGGTCGCCCAGCCCCTCCTCGGCGTCGTGCTGGCGGCGCTCGGCTTGGCCGCCCTCGCGTTGGCCTGGCGCGCCACCCCGCCGGCACTCGACCCGTCCGCTGTGGCCCTCGTGGCGGCCCTGGGCGCGGCGGTCGTGGCCGCAAAGCTTGCCCCGGTCCACCTTGCCCGCAGCGTCAAGCTCTCCCTCCAACCCATCCCCCTCGTCCTGCTCGTCGCGTCGACCCCGCCGCCCCTGGCCGCCGCCACCGCCGGCCTCGCGCTCCTGCTCGGGGAGCTCGCGCAACGCTGCGCGAAGGGCTCGCGGCCGAGCGACATCGCCAGCACCGTCGGGCGCTGGACCTTCGTCACCCTCCTGGCCGGCCTGGTCGCGCACCTCCGCCTGGCACCGCCCGTGCCGGTGACGCTGCGCGGTGTGGTGGCTCAGATCCCCGTAGTCCTGGCCGCCGCGACGCTCTACGCCGGCGATACGCTCACCGTCGCCCTCGAACTCGCGACAGCCACGGGCGAGGCTCCCCCGCGCCTCGTGCGGATGCTCGTGCGCGAGGGCGGCGCCGCGGAGGGCGTGCTCTACCTCGTCGGTATCCTCGGCGCGCTGCTCGCCCGGCGCGACGCCTGGGCGCTCGCCCTGCTGCTGCCGCCCGCCCTCCTGTTCCGACACCTCCTCCGGCGCAGCCTGGAACTGCAGGATCAGACGCGCTCCCTCCTGGAGACCCTCGCCGACACCGTCGACCTGCGCGACCCCTACACCGGCGGCCACAGCCGCCGCGTCACCGCCTACACCGCGGCCGCCCTCGCCGCCCTCGACGTGCGCGGGCCCGAGGCCGCCCTCATCGTCGTCGCCGCGCGCGTGCATGACCTGGGCAAGATCGCCACCCCCGACGCCGTCCTGGGCAAGCCCGGCCCGCTCGACGACGCCGAGCACGCCGTCATGCGCGCGCACGCCGCGCACGGCGCCGCCTTCCTGGACCGCTACCCCGACTTCCACCGCGGGGCCGCCATCGTGCGCCACCACCACGAGCGCCTCGACGGCCTCGGGTATCCCGACGGCCTGCACGGCGACGCCATCCCCTTCGGCGCGCGTGTGATCGCCGTGGCCGACAGCTTCGACGCTATGACCAGCGACCGCCCCTATCGCCCGGGGATGCCCCCCGCCGTCGCGGCCCAGCGGCTGGCCGCAGGGCGCGGGACGCAGTGGGACCCCGCCGTCGTGGACGCCTTCCTCGCGCGCGTCGTCCCCACCCTCCCGCCTGTCCCCACGGGGACGGCGCCCCCGGAGGGGCAACCGGCCCTGTGAGCGGGGGTCACGGCCGTGCGGCGCGGCGGCAGGGGCTATCTGCGGCGCGCGCCGCTCCCCGACGGTCCTCCCGTGTCGCACACCCGGCCGATCGGGGGATTGTGTCTGGCCGCGCCGTGAGCTATCCCGGGAACACGGGCATAGCGTATACATAGCTGTGTGGACGCGAACGGCGACCGGCGGGCCGGCCCATCCGACGGGGGCGTCCCGGCCCCGCTCTCGGTCCCCGGCCGCACGACACGGAAAGAGGGAGGGAGCGATGGAGGGAGCTCCGGCGGGAGCGCTGGACTGGGAGGCCGCGCAGGCGCTGCGGCGGCGGGTGGAGGGGACGCCGGGGTTCGTCGTGCGGCGCGTGCGCCGCCTGCACTCATCGCCCTGGTGCGAGCTGACGGTGGAGAACCGGCGGACGGGCGCGCGCCTCGCGCTGCGCACCACGGCCGCCTGGGAGGCCTACCTGGCCGCGCATCCGCCCGCGGCGGACGGCCCGGACGCCTGACACCGCCGGCACGCGCCGTCGGCACCTACGGCCGATAATCAGCGGCGCACCCGACACTCGCGTCTGATAACGCGCTCCAGCGGCCCTGTTATCGGCGCACAAGCGCTTCCGCTAACAAGGGGAGGGAACGGGCGCCAGCGGGATGGATCGGCGCACCTCGCCTGGGACACCCTGTGGACCTGACACAGACAGGTAACGTTTCTGGGAAGATATTCTTCGACACACACACGCGTAGAAAGAACGATTGTGCTTCGATAAAAGCAGGTGCCATGATATTTAGGCGCTCAATGCCTGACGCAACCCTACGATGTTAATGTCCCGGTTTACTCGAACGAGGATGTATTTCTTCCCACCAGCGTTACCTGTCCGTGATCAGGTCCAGACACCCTGCAAGATCGGCGCAGGGTGAGTGGGATAGGGAGAGTGCGTCCTTGACGTTGGTAGCCGTGTGGCGACGCGCACACCGCCAGGCACGAAGGGACGCTGGATGTGTTGTAGAGGGGCGGTTGGGCGCGTATCTGTAAGGCGTCAAATTAGATGAGCCAAACGTCACAGTAGGTGAGCCGGTTGCGTCACAGTAAGTGAGCCAACCCGTACGGAGCCCCCCTCCCAGCCCTCCTACCCGTCTTATCCACACTCACAAGACCCCCCATAGGGACGCCGCGGACGCGAGGAGTACGAACACGCCGCGCGCGGATCCGCTCACCTAATCTGACGCAATGTGCAGGTTGGCTCACCTAATCTGACGTTTTCCGCTCACCTACTGTGACGTTTTCTGCCGCTGTACGTGTGAAACCCGCTCACGTAATCTGACGCCTTACACCCCGGCATACCATGGCCCCTTACTGAGCCAGCACCCTGGCATGCTATGGCCCCCATCTCAGCGCCGGCGCACGGGAGGACGGCCACCACGCCGAGGCTTCCTGCTCTACCCTGAGCGCGCCCCGTCTGCGGACGCGCCCGAGCGCTCGGGCGCTCGGGCGCCCACCACTCCCCAACGATCGCCAGCGGCTACCACAGCGCCTCAGAGGTACTTGTCAAAGACCCCTCGCCGGTACACTTCCCCTGTGATAGAGCGATGAGACAACGAGCGTCGCTTAGTGGGAGGCATCGACGTGATCGACACAACCGTACACCTTGATGGCCGGCAGATCGTGCTGCGCGATTGGCGCGTCGTGGACCTCGCCCGTGACGCCGCGTGGTCCACGCCGGGCCAACGGTGGAAAGACTTAGACGGCCCCTACTATCCGCTGTCGTCAGCAGAGGAGACCGCCGCGTTCGTCGCCCGCAAACATGCCGAGATCGAGGGCGGCACGGTCCCCCATCCGCGCTCCAGCCTCGTTATCGCTGACAAGGCGACGGATGAGTTCCTGGGCCTCGTGAGCTGGTATTGGCAGAGCCAGGAAACCCACTGGCTCTCCGTGGGCTTGGTCATCTACGACCCCGCGTACTGGGGCCAGGGGCGCGGCTACGACGCGCTCGGGCTGTGGAGCGACTACCTCTTCCAGGCCCTGCCGGCGATTGTGCGCCTCGACCTGCGCACCTGGTCCGGCAACGGCGGGATGATGCGCCTGGCGGAGAAGCTCGGCTATCAGCTAGAAGCCCGTTTCCGCCAGGCCCGTATCGTCAACGGGCGCTATTATGATGGCCTCGGCTACGGCGTCCTGCGCGAGGAGTGGGCGCGCCGCTACCCCAGAGGTTTCGCCGCCCACCTCCGCGCGTGATCGCAGGCCCCGCCCCACGTCCGCACAGCGTACGATGCCGCACAACGCCCCCAAAGGACTCATGCATGACCGCTCTACGCCCGTGCCTCGTCGCCGACAGCGCCCTCACCTCGACCCAACGCGCCGCCCTCGCCGCGCTGCTCGTGGCCGCCTTTCCCCAATACGCTGCTATGTTCCGCGCCACCGCATGGACCAGCGCTGAGCCCGAGTACCGCCTCTGGCTCGAAACGTCGGCCGGCGAGATCGTTGCCCACCTCGGCTTTGGCCGTCGTCTCATCACCGTCGGCGGCCGCCCCCTGACCATCGCCGGCGTCGGCGGCGTCGCCACCGTCCCGCCCCACCAGGGCCAGGGCGCGGGCCGCCAGCTCATGGCCGAGTTGCAGCGCGTGCTGCGCGAGGAGACGCCGGCGCCGTTCGGCTACCTCAATTGTGGCCCCGCCGTCGTCGGTTTCTACCGCAGCGTGGGCTGGCACGAGATCCACCAGGTCTCTCGGTTCATCGACATCTACACCCATCAACGGAGTGATGATGCGGGCCCCACCCTGATCCTGCCAGCGCAAGCCCCCCTGGAGCAGTGGCCGTCCGACGGCTTGATCGACCTGCGCGGCATGGCCTGGTGAGGTATGAGCCTCGCCAGGCCCCACGGGCAATGCATCCCAGCGCCCGCTGTAAAGCGTCAAAGTCCCTGCGCCGAAAACGTCACATTAGCTGCGCCATCCTCCACTCGGACCCTTTCTGCGCCTGTAAGGCGTCAAATTAGATGAGCCAAACGTCACAGTAGGTGAGCCGCTTGCGTCACAGTAGGTGAGCCATCTCTCACTCTGGCCCCGTCACCGCCTCTCTCGACGTCAATCTACGCGTCAAACCGCTACGGGGGACACCGCGCGCTGCGCGCCGACGCGCACCCCTCACGCGCTGGGTGGCTCACGTACTGTGACGCACCGTGCGGAGTGGCTCACCTCCTGTGACGTTTCTCGCTCACGTACTGTGACGTTCCACGCCGCTGTGAGGGTCGGCTTTAACATAATATTTTGCCCTGGGCGGGGCCGTCTAGCGTGCCAAACGGGCTCGCCGATGCCTCCCACACCGTCAAATAAGGTGTGGCGCAGCGGCACCTTGTCGCTCAGGCTGCCCCATGCGCCGGTAAGCGCGCCCATGACACGGGTGGGCGTGCGGTTATCGTCAAGTTAGAGGCGCACATAGGGCGATGAGCAGTCCTGAACAGGCCATATATTATGTTAAAACCGACCCTCTGCTGTGAGGGTCGGCTTTAACATAATATTCTGCCCCGTGAGGAGGTGTTCAGCGTGTCGAACAGGCTCAGCGACGCAATTTACATGACCAAAAGGGTTGTCGCGCGGCATCCCAACGTCGATTTGGCCGCTCCATACCCCCGTAAGCTTGCCTTCGACGGAGGCGAACACATGGTTATCGTCAAGCTGGGCGTGCAAACGGGACGCCACGTAGCGTTGGACAGGCTATATATTATGTTAAAGCCGACCCTCCGCTGTAAGAGTGAAACCCGCTCACTTAATCTGACGCCTTACAGCGCCGGTCCACAGAACGACATTATAAATACACTATTGAACGATTCACGCGATAGTGCTATGCTGCGTGTATGACCTTTGAATGGTTCCTGAGCTAACTACTGATACGACGCTGGCGACGATCGGAGGTAGGGGCGACGTTATGGCAACGACAGACACACATGGCGATCCACTGGAGCGCGCGATGGGCCGCATGCAGGACGCGTCGTGGCTGATCCTGAGCGCCCTTGACCCAGCGCGTCCGCTGCCCGGCATTGAGATTATCAAGCGGGTCGAGGCCGTCTACGCGGAGGCCGGCTACCCCCAGCGCCACCTCGACCCCTCGACCCTCCATTATGGCCTTAAGCGCATGACAGACGACGGATTAGTGCGCCGGGAGGGCGAGCGGGACGTCGACGTGCCTGGACCGCGTGGCGCGAGTCGGCGCGAGTCGCGCGCGGTCTTCGTGATCACGGGCGAGGGGCAGCGGGCGTTGGCCTTGCGCGAACAACTCGAAATGGCCCGGCGGCGAGCGGTGTTCGGGTTTGGCGCGCCTGCACAGGGAGGTGTATAATGCGCACCGGCCACCTCATCCATCGCCTTAATGGAGAACTCGATCGTAGGAGTCGGGGGGAAAAGTTCGGGTTTCCCCTGAGCTATTTCAAGATGATGGCGACAGGGCTCGTAGCCGCTTTCACCCCGTCCGTGACTCTAAAAGTGGTAGGTCTAATGACCGGGGCACGCGTCCTCGTTCTGCCCGTGGAGCTAGCAGCGCTCATCACGATGCTCGTCATGCTCGTCGCCTTCGCCTACTACGCGACCTTATTTGGCTATGCCAGCATACGCGAGGCGATGGAAACCGCGCGCGACGTGCGAAGGGTGGCTAAGGAGAACGCCGAACGTCGACGAGAACGCAGGCAGCCGCGCGGCGCAGGGATCGTGACCATCGCTGCCGCCCTGCTCCTGCCCCCAGCGATCCGCGCCGACGAGATCGCCACCGTGCGCGATGTCTTGACGCGCGAGATCAACGATGCGTCGCCACGACGCGCCGTCTTCGCCGTCGTTTGCCGCCTACTTTGGAGCCTAATCCGCAACGGACTGACCGAGCGCAAGCATCGCCTCGCGGGCAGGCTCGCCGGCATCGCCTTCGCGCTCACCGTCGTCCCTGGCATCCAATCTATCCTGGGGCTGCACGTCGGTCCCGTGCTCGGCGCAGTCGTCGCCCTCGTCTCCATTGCCCTCGGCGGCTTCATCGGCGGCTGGGCGGCGGATCTCGGAGTACGGCGCACGCCGTAGCGCGGACACGAAGCAGTCGAGCAGTGGAGAGTCGCCGGTGGCCGCGCAAGAGGCAGCAGGCACGCCGGCGCTCCCCGCGCATCGCCTGGCCACGGCGGCACAGCCCGTGTCCGCGCAGCTCCCGGCGACACTCCCCTAGTCTAACGATACAGTAAGACATAGCGGCGGATTCTTAGACGCGCCACGCGAGAGAGGGGGGCGCATTCCGGGCGCATTGATGCCCTTCCTCCCTTGACCTCCCTCTTGGCGTAAGGGGGGGCGTGAGCGCGCTATCTTAGCGTTGCCCAGGACCGCTGCGCGTGCGCCCGGTAAAGCGTGTCAACACCCAGATGAACACGGCCACGGCCACGGCCAGGGCGACACTCGTTCCGGCCACGCCACTATAGCCGTGCGTGCGCGGATCGAGGAAGGGGTACGGATACCACTCGACACCAGGCCCACGGATGAGACTATAGACCACATAGGCCAGGGGGAACACAAACCACACCGCTGCCCGGCCGAAGGTCAGGCGGTGTGTGGGGAGATCACCAAACCAATCGACCGTGACGGCAACGGGCATGATGTAATGCAACACGATATTGTCCCACGGGACCGCGGTGAACGCGACGCCCTCTATCCCCGCGAGCAGCACCGCGAACACGATCCCCGTGGTGGCCATATACAAGGTCGCGGCGCCCCGCAGCAGGGCCAAGAGGCGCCCGGGCAGGGCGGGCGCGACCGCGCTCGCACTCAGAAGAAGAATCGCGGCCGCCCAGAGGTTGCTCTCGATCGTAAAGTAGCTAAAGACGTTCAACAGGGGAGCCTTGCCCCGCGCCTGCACGGTCGCGGCTTCCGTCACGACCGCACTAAACCCAAGGAGCCCAAAGAACAGCCGATAGCCCGTTAGGAGGTAGCCCTTGTGCATACCAGAAGTGTACCAGCGCCGTGACTGACACACGGGTTGGCGCGCACACCACAGCCGGCGCTAGCGTGCCACGCTAGCCCGGCCACGCGTCCCCGCGCCTGTGTCGATGCTCCCGTCCTGACGTGCTGGCCGTGCCTACAGGCTCACCTGGAGCGTCCCCACCACGTCCGTCACCGCGGCGTCCATCTCCATCCCGTAGGTCTCGAGCCACGCGTCCCGGCACGCTTCGCCCGCCGCCACGTCGCCCACCTCCAGCGCATCCATCGCTTGCGCCATCAGTAGCTGATATCGAGGGCGTGCATGTCGGTGAACTCGGCGCTCGCCGCGATCCCGTACTGGTCGAGCACCACGCTCCCGAACAGGTCCGCCGCCTCCGCCCGCCCCTCCGCCGTCGCCCCGTCGCCCCGTCGCCCCACGCGTCGAGCACCGCCCCCATCGCCTCCCCGTCCAGATGGATCGCCTCCCCCTCGGCCGTCTGGCTGATCCGCCGCACCCGCGCCACCTTGTCGGAGGGCACCCGCACCGGCCCCTCCGCGTAGTCCACAGCGTGGCCCTCGGCGCGCAACCGCTGGACGTTGGCCGCCCCGCCCCTGCGCGTTGGCGATCCCCTGCACCGCCGCCGTCACGCCCGGCGTGCGCGTCCGCGTCACGTCGCGCGCCTCCCCAGTCCCCGGCTCCTTCTGCCATCGCTGCACGGTGCGCACGTTCACGCCCACCTGCTCCGCGAGCAACCGGGTCCCCGCGGCGATCTCGTGGCGGCCGCTCCCGCCCCCCAAGGTCTCCACGACGGAGCGCACCGCCGCCGGCGTCAGCGTCACCTCGGCTGCCACCAGCGCGTTCAGCCGCTCCGTGAGCAGGTCCGCCAGCGCCGGCACCTCAGTCCCCCTCTCCGTCTACATCCGACAGCCCCTCCGCTCCCTCGGCTCCCGTTGTCTCGCGGATGAGGCCGAGCATGGACTTGTCCTCATGACTGGTAGCGCCTGCGGGAAGACGACTTTAGGCATCCAGTTTGGTTATATACAGGGTCGTTTCTCAAAAGATGCGGGTGTGGCGGCAGGTATGAGGCAAAGAGGCGCTGACGGGCTGTATTGTCAATAGATGGGGTGCACTGTGAGACGAGACTGCCCTTCCCGCAGGCGCTACCAGTCATGAGGACAAGTCCACGCACCACTGTCGCCAGCTTGACCGGCGCGGCCACCGCTCTCATGCAACACGACCGGACCCATCACCGCAGAAAGGTGAGTTTTACATCAGGCGCACGCGCGGCGCATGCTGCTATCCTGCCGTTAGATAGGGGCGGGTGAGCCGTGTAGGGGACGCCGGCTCGGCTGCCCCCTATTCGTGTCCCTGTCTCACTCCGGCCCCGCCCCAGCCCTGCACTGCCGTCGGCTACGGCCACCGCCTCCTCTGCCCCCGCTGCCTCGACGACTCCCACACCCCCAGGGCGCCCGCGTCCCACGCGTCACCTTGCCCTCCTACGTGCTCACGACAGGCGGCGCGATCGCGCATTCGCGCTCGTCGGATAGGAGATGCCTCATCGCGGCGCCTATGCTCCCCGCGCAGCCGTCCAGAGGCGGCCGCCACCCCCGTGTCCGGTCTGCGCGCCCCGCCGTGTAGGACGCGGAACGCACGACGCAGTTGACACATGTGGCCAGCCGGGGTACGCTGCCCTTGACCGTGCTAGGGGGGGCGCTCCCGGTGCCCTGCACTCGAAATCCGGGTTATGCGAGCCTGAACGCACGCCTGCGGCCCGTCCCCGTCCGCCACGAGCGGCCGGCGGTGACGCCGATGGTGCGAGTCCTTGTGCGGCGGAGCCCTGTGAACCCCGTCAGGTCGGAAGAAGCAGCGGTAAGCGGCCAGCTCCGGGTGCCACGAGGGTGCTTGGCCGGAGCCACCACCCCCGCCACGGGCGGCCGGGGCGGGACAATGCGTGCGCACGGTCACTCCCTTCCCTGTGTCACACGCCACCACCACCACCGCACACGGCCTCCTCCTGCGTCGCGCCGACCGGCCGCGCGGCCCTCTAACGCCCCACCGTGCGGGCCACCCCATGAAAGGACAGGTTCTGATGTCCCCCTTTACTCCGCTACCGCAGGACGCGCCCCCCCTCTGCGCCATGTGCCACCGCCCCTTGACCAGGGGGCCAGCCCCGGCTGGCCCCCTGGCCTATTGGACCGTGCGCCACGACGGCCGCCTCTACCACCTCTGCCATGCCTGCCACGCCCCCGCCGATGGCGGCGTCTATGTCGTGGTCCCCGCCACCCCTGATGATCGCTGGGTCCCCTTACACCATCCCCGCTGACCGAGGCCCGCCTTGCCCCCACCACCCCCGGACCACTCCCTGTCCGCGTCGCACCGTCGTCACCCGTCCACCACACGTGTCGCACCCTGACGACGCCCCGCGCCGCCTGCTATAGTCCCCCCAGCAGCCCACGCCCTCCCCGTCCCGCCTGTTCCGGCACCGTCGCTCGCCCCACCGCCGCCGGACGCCCGGGCCTATGCTCTGTCCAAAGGCTGCTGCCATGCTGCGCTCTTGCGCCCGCCCTCCCTGCCCCGACTGCGGCGCCGACGATGCCCTCGTCCTCCGCGCCTCCTACCGCCATTACCCGCCCCGCGCCCTCCGCTGGCTTGCCCGTGTCTTCCCCACCCACCTCACCCACGTCTATGCGTGCGCCGCCTGCCAGCGCTGCGTACCCCTCACCACCATCCGCCCCCGCTCCCTCGCCCTCCTCCCGCCCCCCTGTGCACCGCCCCCGTTCGCCGACGACAGCGCCATCACAACGCCGCGCCTGCACCACGTAGATGAGCACAGCGGGTCTAGCAGGCCAGCGGCGCCGGCCCATTCCCCTGGACACGGACAGTGGTGGACCATGCGTGTCCGGGAGGACGGCAGCGCCCAGAGCGGCGTCGAGCGGCCGTGGGCCGCGCGGGCGTGGCGCGCGCCGAATGGGCTATGGCGCGGCAGCGCGCAGCCCTGTATCGTCCCCGCATGGGAGGGTGACGTGTGCGCGCCCCTGGCACGTGCGGCCCGCGGACGAGAGGCGATAGGGAAAAGAGACGTAACTATGGGACAGAAAGGCAGCAGATGGGCGCCGGCCCTCCTCGCGGCGGCGCTGGCCGTCGGCGTGCCGCCCGGCGACCAGGCGCGCACAATCCATCCCGCCCCCGCCGTCTGGCGCACCGCCGCGCTCGGCCAGCCCGGCCCTGCCGCCCCCGGCTGGACGCGCACCTCCGTCACCGTGCGCGACGCGCGGGGCGACACCGAGTACCGCTGGGGCCTCGTCCCCGCCGGGCTGGCCCCGTCCGGCGCTTTCCTCGACGCCGCGGTCTGGCCGACGACCGCGACGGCCGCCCGGCACAACGCCCA
>JAABUP010004204.1_pt1 | contig 23931 bp, 34 predicted proteins | sample 5559201 | NCBI WGS metagenome assembly JAABUP01 (sample SAMN10711887, study PRJNA513373) | rock metagenome | isolation source: Antarctica rocks | place: Antarctica
TACAAGTATGCGACGGATTTTTCTCGAGACCTCAAGACTCCACTACGGAACATTTCCTTGATTGCTGAAAGCATGCGAAGAGCTTTTAGAAACACCTCAACACTCCTCTACGGAATATTTCCTTGAACTCTGGAAGCATGCGAGATATGGGAGAGATTGTCTTTTGATAAGCAGATAGAAAGTCTTCCATTATACCAACGTACCAAGTAATATATGCAAATGAATGTGAAAATCTCAATAAAATGCTTCTTCGAGTCTTACATTTGATCGTCTGGAAATCGAACAGAGCAGTCAGTACTTCATGGTCCCACTGTCCCACGTTAGATTGTCATTGCTTAGTGATAATTCTCAAAGGACGCATGGGCCACTACGCAAATAGCTTGAGATCGTGTATAAAACTACTTTTATCTCACTTGTAAACAAGATTTCCCAGGAATTCGGCAGACTAGGGTTCCGACAAGCGAGACAATCTTGAACCATGATCATACTGGGCGAGAGCATCACCCGGTGTTCAAAGATACAAACTCTTTGCTGAACAGAGGGTAAATCTCTAAACATCAGCGGAGATACAATGCAATGGGAGACTGTGTTATGTATTCATTCAGCTCAACAGGTCAGTTCATCCTGCTGGCCCGGATAAACTGGGAAGTCAAGACCACATGTGACCCTCATCGAGCTACGTAGCCACCTAAGAATAGTCAGCACACTCGTCCACATCACCGTGAGGTTTCTCTGGATATACTGACCATCGACGGGAAGTGGGACCCCGGATACCCAGCTGGCGTCGTCACTCGCGAGAAACACAGCTACTTTGGCAAGATCCTCCGGCTCACCAAGGCCTTTGAACGGATGGGCAGCAGTAAGGTACTCCATTGTTGGTTCATGATCCCTCAACGACTTGGTCATTGAAGTCTTCGAGACTATGATGGGTCAGTACGACCAAGTCCCATTGCGAATACGAACTTACAGCCTGGACAAATGGCGTTGCAGTGTATGCGATGAGGCGCATAGTCTAAGGCTACAGACTTGGTCATCTGGACCACAGCGCCCTTCGAAGCGGAGTATGCAACAGATCCCGAAAGGCCTACGAGCCCCAATGTCGACGCTGTATTTATTATCCACCCTCGGTCACCGCATCGATGTGGGTCCTGCTTGATCATCTGTCTGCCGGCATACTTGCAACCCAGGAAAACGCTTCTTATATTAACCTTCATTGTCAGATCGAACGTCGAGTCTTCGGTCTCATTCACAGGTATAGTTCCCCGAGCACTTTCAGGGGCTATCCCGGCATTATTAACCATACTTCATCCATAGATCAGCCACCGCAATTCGTATGCCAAAGTCTTTGTCTTACATGTCAAGTCTTCCGTATTGCTGTACAGCTTTCTCAACTAGATTTTGCACATCTTGGCTATCCGTCACGTCACATTTGACGAAAATGGTCTTACCTCCTCTTTCACCAATGACTTCATGTGTAGCTTTTGTATCCTCTTCCCTGGCAGGAGCTTTGGCGACTGGGTCGAGGTCGGCGCAGACAACGGTTGCGCCTTGCGCAGTGTAGCCAAGAGCAATGGCGCGCCCTAGGCCGGAGGAAGCGCCGGTGACGATGGCGACTTTATTCAGGAGACGTTGGTAGGTGTGAGAAGAGAAGGTGGGTGTTGGGGCAGATCCATTGGGTGCGTTCATGGTGGTAGGCGAAGGAGGTTCGAGCTGTGAGAAGATTGCATTTGATGGGAGAGAGAAGAGGATATCGGCGACTTTATGATTGTCTGCATCACTCGTGCCTGGACGAACAGCATCCTGCTTGCATGACGAATCTAGCTTGTAGATTGCCCTACATCAGACTGTTTAGGCGAATGATAATATTCGAGGCATAAGGCTCGGCGATAGTTCTAAGTCATTCTCCGAGTCTAAACCTATATCAGACTAGACTGGCGCTAGGGGCTCAGCAAACCCATCAAGCTCAAACTCTTCTATTCAGTCTCAAATGGCCCTGCAGATACACGTACTGTCACACTCGCTGGCTCCATATGAATCATGCCAATGACCGCAGCCAATTGAGGAAGACTAAAATGCCTCCTGCCAGAGCGAAGTATAACACCCAAGCACAAGCCCCCCGACTATGATATTCCTGATATCAGCCGCATCGCTCCTAGGCGATGGAATTAGTCAGGTATACAAGGCTCGGCGAGCTTCTTCACCTACAGATTCGGAAATGGCTCTTCCGGCCCTGGGACCTCCAAGAACTCACAGAGCTCAGGCCATCCCATCTTAACATTAAACTCCAATAATCTCTCCTCGGGCACCGTCTCTTTCACCATCTTGATATGCGCTGCATGTATTCTTGGCCCCAGTGTACCATTCATACCAGGTAAGGATCTCCATCGCTCTACTATAGCATCAACGAGTCGCTGCTGCTTGCGCATGAAACCAATGGGATATATGAGCAAAGGGTAGCGCCATCCTAATTGCACGCCGATTGTACTGCAGAAGGACTTCCACCATTGATCATCGCTGTCTCTGACCGAGAGAACGACCTTGGCGTTCGGGTAGATGGCCATCAATTCCGCATAGAGGTCGCAGCCAGGTGAGTCGACGGTGGCAAGGTAGCCACGCATGGCTTCCTTCAGTCCTGAACCTGATTGGGCTTGGCTTTCGGCCGACACTGCAAGGCCACCATTCCTGTCTTTCAGGATGCGAGAGAAAAGTACGCTGCGGTTTGGTTTCTCGACGCATTCCTATATAGAAGATATAGGTTGGCTTCGCATTTCCATGAATTGTGCCTGGACGCAGAAGAGTAAGGGGCTTGAGGCTGTACGTACGGCCATGTGGTGACAGGGATTGAATCCTAAGATTTCTAATGCAGCTTTGAGGGATGTGGTACCCGTCCTTGGGAGACCCGCGCCGATGACTTGGAGGACATCACTTGCTTCATCTTCATTAATTTGGGCGATCTTGTGCTGAGGGAGGTCAGTGGCAAATGCTTTTCTGAGTCGACTTTGGGACATGATCGCAACAGGGGAAACTCTGTATTTTCGAACATGGTCAGCAGGAACTCCAGTGGTAAGAGATGTTGAATCGTTTCGTAAGTAGAGTTCGGACGAAATCACAGCGCCACAACGTCGCGGGTGAGAAGACCTAGCGCTGCTGAAGCTGAAACGGACATATCTGTGTTGGTGGCGTAGATGCCATGTCTTCGCGCCACATTGATTTTACAACAAGGTAAAGGTTGTCCCGAAATCGGTGAAATAGATCGCTGCAAATACGCTCCAAGAGCTAACAGCAAAGTGAACCACACCATTGAGAAGCCTAAGACTGTCCAGAAATTCTTCCAGGAATCTTAGAGCCATGTGTCGTTGAGGAGGCTTTGCGAAACTTGTGATGGCTTCTAGCAAGTTATCGCACACAGTCCTTCGCTTTCTCTACAACATTCGTGATGTCTGGCTACTACTCGATCTCCATGAAATCGCCTTTGTTAGCGTCAATAGGGTTCCGAAAGATGGAGACCAAGATTGTCATCAGAAGGCCTCTACAGGACGCCCGTGGATGCTGTTGATCGCTTATTTCACAGCGATGGAGCCAAGTGCCAATTTCGGTGGTACTTATTGTTTACACTGCCTTAGTTCTCCGCGGTAGTCGGGCATTCGGTCATCTATGCGTGTCCCACTGCCGAAGCAAATGTTGACGAGGCCGCAAACATCGAGTTGCTCAGCTCTTGAATGGAAGGGTACTTCGAAATCCTATGAGCTCTCATCTTCTCCCTTGTGCCTTGCCCAATTCCTCCAGACATTGCTCAGGCCGGAGCTCACCAAGCTTCAACTTCGATGACTCGGTAATAACGCCACTAGGCGCGTCACAGCAGGCCTTCGAGACATAGGTGCAGTTGCATGGGCAGAATGCAGGCATCAACGCCATTGCGCCGACGGTCCCGTTGGCGCCCGCGGAGGCAATTTTTGACTTATTCATTGGATCCTCTCCCTCGACCAGTACTTCGCTAAGCCTTTGCTCATCAACTGCGTAATGACTTGGCTTACAAGTACCGGTGAAATACTGACCCCCACTCTCGGTCGATACTTCTGCTATACATCTGCACCCATCACTGGTAGCGCACGCACTGACAGGCCCGAAGCAGGGTTCGCCAAGCTTCGGTGCTGTGTTAGCTGAACTCCCAAGGCTGTCGACGTCTGGAAAGTCACTCAGATGTTCGATCTCGCTGAGGGAGTCCCAAAAGTCCTGCTCCGTATCTGTGCAAGATCCCGCGTCTATTGAGCCTGAGGCCCCAGTTGCGACGTCTTCAAATTTTTTGCTGCCTTGACATGTCGCAGTTGCTTCCTGACGCCATTGATTGACAGCATTATCGAAAGGGGAGCCTGGTGCATAAAGGGCGATGATAAGATTTGCTCGGGAGCCTGCGATCATGAGACTCAACAAACGGTTCGCAGCTACTCAGGAATCAAAATTCGAAAGTTGGAATACACACCAACATGAGTGAAGCCTCCTTCTCCTCTTCTTTGGACACAATCTCGACTCACTAATTGAGCCAAAGGTGACATTTTATAATAGTTTCCAATATCCACGGCTACCTCGCCATCGTTCCCACGTATCGGCATTAACGACATTAAGCATTCTGGTTCTTGAGCTTCAATCATAAGCCATGAGCCACCCAACAACAATGGCACAATATATGTGGAACTTACCGTGCCCTGCGAATTTGGGTAATTCCACCCTTCGAGCGCGGCTGTAGCGTCTTGCCCACTGTGGGACCTCCGCGCCTGGGAGCGAAAAGAATTGCGTTCCTACATCAAGCGGAGGATGAATAGAGTCACCTGGCCACGAACTCCACAGTTCTGTGGCAAGATCCTCGCAATCGTTGTAGCTGGGTTTTCCAAAGATCGAACTACAGATTGGGTCTGCTGCTGCCAGAGTTGTCAGAAAGAAAACAAGAAACCTCAGCAGTCGCAGACTATACATTCTGTATGTTCTGAAGATGCCATGTGTCAAGTATTAACAGATGTATACATAGGATGGCAATGATCGTCAGACATGCAACGTGGGTCGCGGCAATGCGCGCTTTGATATAGGCGAGACGAATATCTCAAACGTCGCTTCTACCAAAAGCTTCCGACCCGTGGTGCTACTGGACCCTGGTCTTTCACCCACGAGCATTCTTCCCATTTTTCTCTCGTATCACAAGTAATGTTGCAATGACTAACTTTGTCTCCAAGCTACCGGGCCGTAGGATGCATGAGGCCAACCATCCCCCACACCTGAGCAGCGTGGCTTTAGGTTGAGCAATGCAAGTTGAGCCTTTTAGGCTAAGCATGCTGTCGACTATACGGCTATCATCCCGGGATAGTCAAGACGAGGTGCCCTGATGCCGTTTTGCGTGTTCTTCGTGGTCAGAGTTACTAGTACTCGTTCATGCTCTCTCGAATGATATGTCAGACAATATTCGTGGCCCATATCCTTCCCAGTAGCCAGCTGTCATCCTCTCGAGTGCCGCAGCATGCTGCTTCAGACGCACTATGGCTCATCAATGACATATCGAGAGAAATCCTCCAAGTTTTCATCTTATCAACTAGCCAGGGCTATTTCACTTACATCCTGACCATGACAATTCTTGGCTATCGTATTCGCCCTATGCGCCAAAAGTAATTCGACGCAGTCATCAATTCCAAACCGAGCTTCCTTATGAGGTCCTGTCTCATTCATCGCCACGCTTCCGAGATCAAGCGCACAGTCGTTATTGAACAGTTTCCTCCTGATCTTCTTTGACCTCCAGTGCCTGCCATGTGAATTGCCATCAGACCGTCGACATTGGATGAATAGATGATTGCCCCACATTGGCGAAGCATCTCGAAGGCTCTGAGGTCATCGATACAGGCTACGAGATGAAGCGGTGTGTTGTGACCTTGTAGAACTCCACCTTCCTTACTAAAGGATTGCGGAACTCTTTCTTGGCAGCCATTAGTCGATACTTCGACGCGAGTACCATGCCCTGCTAATAGCTCAGCGGCTCCCCTAGGAGATCTCATTGCTGTTTCTTACAAAGATCTCCAGCCTTCATTGTCCTTTTCGTGCACAGAAGCTCCAAGCTCCAATAAGGCTTTCACAACAACAACATGACCCCAAAAAATCGCTTCTTGGGGCGGAGTCCGGAGTGTTACATTCAAAGCGTCCACCTCAGCGCCGTGTTTGACAAGCAGCCTGAAATAATCATCGCTTCCCTCATATGCAGCCCAGTGCCATGGCGGCGTACGTCCAGCAGAGAAATTGTTCTCAAAGAAGTCCTCTTCAGATAGGACCGATTGAGCTCTGGCATTTGCATCTGCTCCTTTGCTCAGAAGCGCACTTGTAATCTCTTCATTCCCGGCAAAATGGAGTACCGTCCTCCCATCTATACCTGCGGATATGGTGGCCCTTTTTTCTAGCAATAGTGAGACGACCGCTCGATTCCCGCTGGTGGCCGCCTTATGCAGTGCTGTCCGGCCATGCGTATCCTCGGCCATAACGTCAGCTCCACTATCAAGGAAGACTCGGACAACTTCCTTCTGACCACCTTTGGCGGCCTGGTGCAATGCACTTTCTCCATCGCTATCCCTTGCAGCAATGTCCAATCCACGAGACAGTAGAAAGCCCACAATATGTTCCAGACCATAGTATTACCCGACATGCAATCTATTAGTGTTTCTGGGATGTTTTGGAGAACATTCAATCAACCAGTGCTTAGAGAGATAATTCCGTCTAGCATTTGCCGATGGGGGGAAGATTCTAACGAGATTTCCTGGGCAAGATGGACTCGTAGCACATACTGATAAACAAGCCACTAGGTCCATCGTTATTGCTCATCTGCTGTGACTTAATCACGTGGTCAGGCATCTCCCTCATTATCAATGTAATATGTGTATGGAAATTCCTCACTCTTAAAACATTCGCCATTACAGTTGACATTTGATTTTACGAGGTTTCTTGAGAAATTTTACTTTTGCTTTTGTCGTCCTACTTGAGTACAAGGCTAAAGTATATAAAAGAACATTCTACTTGAAACCAGCCGATTCTCATCAATTTCGCCTCCCAAGCGACGACTCACTGTCAATGTGGCGAACGGCAAACAGAGCAACAAACATCCAAGTCTCTGAGTTCAACTCCTACCCGAATCCTGTCCACAAGCCCATCACTCACACACTCAACGATCGTTTGCGTTCAAGCCTTGAACTCCTTCGCCAACGTCTCGGCCCTCCTCACCCTGGATTTCGACCCAGTTGCAGGCGCACCACCACTCGCAGACATGCAACCTCCATCACAGAACGGGTTGGCCACATAGTTGAATGTCAGAACACCATCACTCGGGTCGTTGCTTTGCTGGTCCACTTCATGAATCGGCACGCTGCCACATACACTGCACCCATCCTCGAGAAGAGAGTCCGTTAATGGTCGGATCGTGCCTAGGTCGAGTCTAGCCCCATCGGCCATGTTTTGGAGGAAGACGCAGATGCCTCCTTCGCCTGCAAAGAACCGAGTCAGCACTGATCGTTGATCTTGTCTTGATAGGGAGGGCAAAGGTTGGTGTGCGTCTAGTGAGTTTGCGTTCGACAAAAAGAGTACACTTACCAATGCTTCCACTAAGAGTGAACGATCCAGAGACAGTAGGGCCTCTTCAGCTCCAGCTTCAACGCCAGCCTCAATGCTGACTGGCTGGTTTTGAGAGACGCAAATGATGTGGTCTCCATTGCCAAAGGTGGTGGAGTTGTCATCGCTATTGGTCCAGATTGCGTCGCGGAGGACATGAACAATGGACTCAGAGGATCTGTCGTTCCAACCTGCACGAGGGCAAAGACCGAAACCTCGACAGTTGATGCCCAAGCTGGCGGCTGGGGTGAGCAGGAGAGGTAGAGCCGCGATGGCTGAGATGGAGAAGAATGCGTGCATGTCTGCGGTTTGATTGAGGAAAGAGGGTTTGGGTATGCGTGGATTGAATTTGATCTATGTTGGTGGTGCTAAGTTCATTTAGGTGTTGTTGATGAATCGATTTCTGGAGAAGAGAAGCTGTTGTGGTGCTTGTGATTGTTGTTGGGATGATGTTGCAAAGAGGGAACATAGGCCCTTTTTATACACAATTCTTCTATAGATCGCGGGAGATGGTATCGCTGTACCACAAGCCTCACCGTCATTGTCGACCATCATTGTCATACCCTGTCATGACGATGTGAGATGATCATTCAGCTGATGGGGCTGTTGTCCACAGTTGAGAGCTGAGTATACAGATTGAACCCCCCCTGCCATGGGCCCAAGACACATTGATCATCAGCAGTGAGACCCTTGTGGCCCCTTTCTCCGAGAGATCGCCTATTGTTGGAGGAAAAGAAGTATGGACGTAATCTCCGAGAGTGTCGTTGTAGACTTTGACCGATCTCAGACGATCTCAAGGATGCCCTGCCTCAAGCTGGTCTTCTCAATTGCTATCTGTGGTGGCGATGACGTTGAGTCGAAAGAAATAAAAGCTTTTGAAAGGGGCACAGCGCCGGGGTTAAAGCCTCGTGAGGGTTTTTTGAGCGTCATTTGCTCTAACCAAACGGGCCTCCCTAGATTGTTTTGTACATCAGGGATCTATATGATGTCAAGAAGGTGCATGCAGGGGCCATTGCTCAGCCATTGACACGATGAAGAGCCTGAAATAACTCACTGATGACCGAGTAGAGACCAACATAGAGAATTCTGGAAAAGATTTGAATTACTACTCTTGGGGTCCGAAAACCGTTAGTCAGCTCGTGGCTGTACACACAAATATGGCACGAAACACAGGTTATGGTTCATAATATTCGTGATGGATGGGACATCTATGGCTGACCAATCGGGCGTTTCTCTACTTACATCATAAATCCGACTAGCCCCTACACGCACGGGGCGGGCGGGCGCAGCCGATCTACAATGCATGTTTTATGCATCCTATTATCACCTAGTATTCTAAGCCAACGAACAGAATCTCTTTCCCTAAAGGTAGCGTCTCTGCAATTGACTTGTTTGTTTCCGTTTTTGTCAGCTTGTTTGGAGGGTCATCTCTCTGAAGATTATCCGCATCAAAGTGGCTGGGGCTCTCGGATTGTTTTGATTGGTGAGTAAACTCTCCGGATTCTTCGTCGGCCATTGCGGGTGGCCACTGGCCAGGGAGTGATTGAAGGAGAACATCGAAGCGAGCGGATACCAACTGACTCGACTATTCATATATAAGGGAGCGTTGTCAGGACTTATCAATCAAGAGCATCCGAACGAGCCCGGCAATGCATTCCTCGAAGCGCGACCGAAGACATCATGGACATCATGATTTTTATTCAGCGAAAAGGAATGGATTCCGCGATCTTAGCCTTTTTGGGTAAGGGCGGAATCGCATTAGTTTGTGCTTATCGATCTTTCGGTGATGATTACAGACAGAGAGACCTTGACGGAAGAGACTACAGTTGAGGAGTCAGCGAAAAGGAAAGAGGCTCGCCGAACATCGCCGACGCTACAGAGAGGATGCTTGTATCATTCAAAGCCAATAACAAAACTCACTACGAATGACATGACTACGACACAGAACAACATGACTACGACATAGAACAGCAGGACAAGATGATACAGCACCCACATGCAGCACTGAGAATAGTCAGCAGAGCAGCAGACACAATTAAAGGGCTCGAGCATGGTCGTATGCGGATCCTCAATGATTGAATTATCGGCACCCTCTATTGCGTACCAAGGCTTAGTGAATCCCGACCATAATACAAGAGAGGGATTTCTATAATGTGGGGAAAATCAAGGAGAAGATGGGCACTGTGGGAGCTCTTCTTATTCATAATAAGGATGAGGCACGTGAGAAAGAATGGAGCTATCAAAGGGCTGCTAGAGACTTTTAGGGTCGCCCAAGAAGGAACGCTTACGCTTGAGCTCAGGTAGCAGGCCAGCAAAAGCTTCTTGGCACAGGGAAGGAATTGCTCAAGGAAGCCATTACCGCAACTAGCGAGTCTAGGAAGGTCCGATCCCAGGTAAAAAGCTCTTCTCCAAAGGGCTGGCCACCCTTGAAAAGTGATGTCACACGGACCCCATCGAGAGCGGAGACGCGGACAGGAAGGAGATACACCCAGTTTCGAGAGATCAAGAGACTCGGCAACGTCGCCATGAAGGTCGCAAGGCAGATAATCTGTCAGAGGGCAACTTCCCTTTGAGGTTGAACAAGCAGAATGAGTGGCGAGGGCTGTCGTCAAAGGCTATCAGCGAACGCCGAGAAGAGCGAAGGGAGAACAGGCGCTGTAACGAGCGGCCGAATAAAGAGGAGGGGGACCATGCATCTAAGAACAAGCTGTGAAGGAATGCCTTGATCCGAAATGCCGATCTCATTCAATGGATCGTTTACAAGTGGATGCAGTCGCTCTCGTGACCTTTGTTCCTACTGCTGCCCTTCCATTGCTCGTATCATCGCTCTGAATTTCCAAACTCTTCTCTTACATCCACACCAAGCTACATCAAGCTATCCACTCATTCTCAGCCGTCGACCTCCGCGCTACGAGAGGAATCATCACTGGAAGCTCTTATTCGCCGTATCATTAGGCTCCACTGTTTGAAGTGACGTCCCAGCACTATCAGGGATACCATAATTGTAGGCCAGAGCCATGTTCTTTCTCTCCTTTCTGCTGGGAAACCCGCTCTCTTTGCCGGAAACGATCTTCCCAGGATGGATGACGTTGAAGCAGACGAGTGCAACTAGCATCGGGGGGGAGTCTAGGCAGTACTAACATGCTTCGTGGTTTGGTATGGTACTGGGTAGGCCATTGGAATATTCGACGATGTGGAAGATGATGCGGAGCTAAGGTAATCGGTCAGCTATACCCTCTCGTGTTTAGTGTTGGTATCAAACTTATCGTGATTAGGAGAAGTACCGCATAGATGGTGTACAGTATCTTCAGTGCTCGTGTGCTTCTATCGCCTCGACCATCCTTGCCAAGTACGCGTTGGAATTGTATTGCTACGGCGACAAAGAGGAGGATGAAAAATTGCTGCAGTCCGACTCCACCCTGGTAGATGTGGAGACCTAAAAGGAGTCATCTCACCTCTTCGCACTTGACTGACTGGGGTGTCTTGTCCCGTGGCCGACGCAGCGCCCACGACTTGGATCACAAAAGCCCTGTAGCAAGGTTCAGCCTTTGAGTTCCTATGGCAGGCTGGAATGACCCACGCGATGTCGAGTATCACGAAGTAAAGCGTGAATCTCCTTGCTCTCACACCAACAAGCTTAGCCCGGGCTGTGAAGTCGTATACCATGCGACCCATGACCATGTATGCAAAAGCGTATGTCAGAAGAGGCGCAACCTTCAAAGTGTGGCACACGCGGATAGAGGACGCGGCAGGATGCAAGACCTGCCCAGTCAGATCAATTCATAACAGTACCTCCGCACAGATACCGAGTGGGCAAGGGAAGCCTAGGTCGAGGGTATGTGCCCCTAGCACTCGAGCAGGGTGCGCCACATGCAAGTAAGCCCCTCGTCATTTCTTCTTATTAGGCACACGCCAATACAAATCACCCATTGTCTTATATTCTTCATTGACTCACTCACGGCTATCAGAACGTCAAACTAAAATACGTCTTCAGGAGTAAGAATCCATCTTTTTGCAACTATCGACCGTTAAGCTCTGACTGAAGTTCTCATCCAGTAAGGCATGTCAAATGCGATGAGACGAAGCCTGCCTGTTCTCGATGTACTAGTACTGGACGGAAGTGTGACGGCTACTTGCCTTCGCAACGAAAGACCGGAGAAAACAATGCACCAAAGCCTTCTCAAAGCCATCCCTGTATATCGATACAGACTCCATCTTCTAACATATTTCTACACGATAATGGCGAGCGTCCATCTTTTCATTTCTTTCGAGATATCACAACTATTAGGCTACTTTCCCTCGGAATTTTGGGATCGCATAGTGTCGCTGTCTGCTCATGACCGTCCAGCGATCAAAAATGCGGTCGTCGCTTTGGCTGCCCTGCACGAACGATTTGAAGCCAATGACAGTTCTATGTTCAGCCACAATAACGACATACTGCAAGGAGGTTTTGCCCTCCAGCAGTAACCTCTATTCATAGGAGAGCAAAGAGCGACGGATGTCTGCCTGGTTGCCTGTGTGCTTTTTGCTTGTTTTGAGGTAACGGTAAATTGTACGTCTGACTAGCAATCAATGACTGATCTCTCAGACTCTTCGGGGCCACATGGATCAGCTCTCTCCCACATTCGTAGTGGCGTTCAGATCCTTACTTCCACTGGAGCGCAATATCTACCAAGCGTCTCTAAACCGAAAATGATACTGTCTCCATCATCTCGTGCTTCTTTAGAGGCCTTGAAAGTTGCATTTGCGCGTCTTGATCCTCAGTCAAGTCAAGTGGGCTGATGCTTGAATTATATACATGAGAAATCAACTAATTGGCTAGTAGCTTCATGACACGCGATCAACGCCTCTCAGACCAGACCCGAAATATTCTCAACTAGGTTTCAGTCCCCATATTCCGACCGTTTTCGCTTCCCTTAAAGAAGCCAGAAATTCTTAGTACTATCATAACAATTGCTGCATGGAAGTAGCCGCAGACCTACGAATTTTCTTACTCTTAAGGAGCAGACTCCCCCTGCAAGTCCCTTTACCGAAGAAAGCCTCGTTGAAAGGTACAATGAAACTCGGAGAGTATTTCGGACCATCTTCGAGGCGTGGGCTTCCGTCTTTCAGAAAATCCTCCACTGATCAGGTGCCAGTCTTGACTCTAAATCTTTGCAAGGTGCCGCGGTTCTGAAAATAAACCAACTGATTATGGGAATCAGCATAGAGTCTAATTACTCTAGTGATTGGGACAGGTATCGCGCTCAGTGTGAAGAAGTAGTCAATCTTGCTAGAAACATTGTCTACCTGGCGACTCAGAAGGTTGTTCGACCCGATGATCCGCTTTCTCACCAAAACATCCAGGATCCAGGACCATTTTCCTGACCCAGGTGTAGCCCGTAAAGCGGCCCCGGTCTTCTCTTTCGACCTTAAAATTGTGGCGCCTTCATTTACCATTGTCTATCGTTGCCGAGATCTAGCCATCCGCCCGCGAGCCATCGCTCTGCGTTATGACGCGCCACGTCAGGAGGGGCTTCGGCAGAGCATTATCACGGCCAGCGTCTGCAAGAGGCTGGTGAGGGTCGAAGAAGCAGGACTTGGCGAAGTGGTGAGAAGTGACCAAATCCCGGAAAGTAACCGTATAGATGAGATCGAGCTGCCATTTGACATGCAGGAACCAAAGGGCTACCTAAGATTATGTCGCAGAAAGGACAATGGCGAACAGCTCAACATTCTCAAGCCCGTGGTAGAATTGATACAGGAAGTGGACGAATGGTGAGGCGATATCACGGGTCGATGGCATTCAGCGACTGAGCTATCATACGATCGTTTGATAGCAAGTATATCTCTACTCTGAGCCGCCAACTCAAGTTCGTTCGGTCAGAGTCTCCGGTGCAGAGCAACGAGGTGATTAAAATCCGGAGCGGGAGGTCGTCCTTGACGGACTGGAGACTGCAAGAGATGTTTGCTTTTCACAACGGAACCCGGCCCTCCTGGACAACAGCGTGATAGACGCTGGGAATGCAAATGCGTAGCTCGCATGGGTAATATCCTTGGGGTTCAACAAGTACCTTGAGAATTGTCTAGAATGAACTACGAATTAACTTCGCCGGAATACCGTGGAGCCTAGATCAATTGGGCCATCCGGCAGTCCCTTCGGCCACTTTTTTGAAGTGGTTTTTCAAGTCATCAATAGCCTGAGCTACCCCATACTTGAAAACCGGATACCCAGGGCCACCGCGGCAACAATTCCTTGCGGCTTCGTAATTCACAACTTTGTTCAAGTCCAAAGTGATTTGGTCCATCGTCATGCTTCGCCACTTGCTTAGGAGGACATGCCGTTGGATGAATTGTGAAGGATCTAGAAAGAAAGCGAACTTCGCAGAAGGGTTGTCTCCGGACTGCCTCTACCACTGTTCCAGTCCCACCTTAATTGCCACCAGATTGTTTGTCCACTTCTGAATGTGCGTTTGTTGTCCCCTGTACCTATTATAGTTGATTAAGGAAGTCGGTAATGCCCTTCTAAGCCCGTGATATAATAGTTCGGATATCCAATAGGCATTTTGTTGGTTAGTATCTTGTCGACAGTGTCTAGAGCTGCAGATGCTAAAGGAATGCCGTCTCTGCTGACGCCGAACAAGGCTAAAGCTGTTGCGAGAGGACGGTCTACAGTCGCTACTTCCTCCCTTCGGTTACTCGAAGTAGTTCTTGGAGCGCTGAGACCAGGGAGTCCATCGGTGGTAGAGAGCTTGGCAATCAGGGTCGGTAAAGGAGCAGATTCGTTTTGCACATCGGCAGCCATGTGACTCAGATTTGGGCTGAACTCTGACATGCTGTGGGTGCTTCTTGGGAGCAGAAGTGAGACGGTGGCTTTGTTATTGTGGCCATCATTGGGAGATTCCTTGATAATTGGGCTAATTGCGACTGGGTCTTCAAACCTACTTCCACCAAAATAACCAGAAGCCAAATCTGAGCCCATCGCTGAATCGCATTGTACGAAGGTAAGCATGAAAGCCAATGGGAAGAATTGAAATAATCCGAGCGAGAAGGCGGCGGGACAGATCATTGTATCTGGAATTTTGGTTGCAGAATCTGAGCCCGGCTCCAAATTACCACCCTGATTCGAGTTTGGAGCAGTCGTGGGAGATCGCAGGATAAGACCAATGCCCGGCAAATTGCCATGTCTCGATCTAGCGACAAGAGAAGCCGTCCCTTCTCAGTAGCGACGCGACCGGTAAAGCGATACCATGAGGCCCTGCGGCTGTGGGCGACCAGGAGTTTCAAAACTTTCGCGCTATGTGAACGATGTTCTGGCACCCCGCTGTGCCTCTGTCAATCGTGTTACGTAGGCTGCTATGATGTCGTCACACTGGTTGTTGAGCCTCCGCTCGACGATGATGTCCGCGAATTCGTATTCTCAATCAGGCCTGAACCTAGCGCACCTCTTTCGTTATCCTCGATAAAAAACGTTGACTCCTGCCATTGTGAAGTAGCTCTGAAGTATTTGATCAATCCACTCGCAATGGCGGCCACATCATTCCAGCCCATTTCCTGTGAATGGACTACAGGGGCAAGCCCAAAGCGTACTGGTACGTTCTCTGGATTGTACTAAAAGGGTTCATTTAGCCGGAAGTTCGGCAGTTGTTTGGCGTGCACCATCACACCCTGTAGGCATGACTCAACGAGATGGCCACAAAGAAACGTCAGGGTCGCTGATGATGTCTAAAGTCATCTGAGTGTTCGGGATGGGGTAGGAGACGGGCTCAAGACGTCCATTGGACGCCGCCATATAGAGAGCATTTCCAATCTGCAGCAGTGGCTTTGTGGCATTGATATTTGATAGCTGGAGTGAAATAGGCTGTCCGGGCGTCGGGGGTGGAGCGTGTCTGGAATTGACAAGAAAAAACTGCAGTGCAAATGCCAATATCAAATCCAAGGCTATTACGATAGTCATATCGATCAGCTTTATTGTGCATGAGATGTCATAGAACCTACTCTGCAGGACGAAGATGTTTTAAAACAACTTCACCCCTGGCCTGTCGCCTATCTATAGAAGCGCCCAGGAATGCAGTCGCAACTTCGCTACGCGCTAATTGTAGCGCACAGGCAACGCTCAAATTTCAGAAAGCAATGATCGAGAAGCACCTTGATCATGAGAAATCGCAGCAGAAGCACAGCAAATTAGCTGGGCTATAATATCTCCCAGCTCTCTATTGGTTGTTTCTTCTCCGACCAGTACCTTGGCCTGCCAATAGTTGAAATCCTGACAGCGCCATACATTGTGCTCGGATGTTGTGCTTTGACGGTGACTCAAGCAGGTCTGAGATCTATAGAACAGCACCAAAGAAGTAGGAGAAAATGGAATAGCCTTGACTCACGCTGTCTGAGCGCACAACAGAGATGATAGGGAATGTTGCATTCACAACTCTTAGTAGAAAACGATGGGGACTCGAGGGTACGGGCTTTCAAAGACAAAGGGTTCAGAGGATGCCAAGTAGCACTCTCAACGCGTTGGGTGGCTTTAGCAGCAGGATCCTGTGACGTTGCTCAGGCTCGGTTTACCCCACACTTATGAGATTGGGAAAGGTGGCTTGTCCTTCTGTATGGTAGGGAAGAAAGAGACCATTGTTCTCCTTCTATGGCTACGTAGCAAACCGCTCCTAGTATCATACAAAGACCCAAAGTGAGAGAGGGTAAAGTCAGGGTGCTCTAAGCTCTTGAATCACAGCCCTCGAGAATCGAGAATGAAAGGCTGAATTTTGCAGTTTCTGAAAAAAAAACACAGATGAGAGGAGTGCAGACCTCATGGATTATGAGACAAGGACTAGACCCGTTCATCTCATGTCATGCGTCTCGATTAAAGCATAGCAAAGAGGCAGGTTGACGAAAGCTTGCAAGACCTCACTGGATAGTTGGAGCACCGGAGAGACGTCCGGCTTGGCACGTGTTTGAATCATGGTTCGAGGCTAAAAAAGCAGGCGTACATAGCGGCAAGGTCATCAAGCCCCGTACTTATTTTTTCTATCATCTTGGTCGCTTCGATCGGGAGAGATGCGGAGCAAGGTGTTGAGCACTAGAATACTCTCGCACATCGAAAGATTATGCAGAATCCCAGGAACTTCTGCATCTTTGCGATCTATCATTGGATCCGAGAAGCACACCGCTGAGGGGCTGCCCGATCGAGCGATTCGGATCTGCAAGGCCCAAACGCGATCTGTGGGTCTTTCGCTGTATTCAGCGGCACCAGCGGCTCCATAGATTTTCTGAGATGGTCGAACCAGACGGCTGGTGCTCGATATCATGAGCGTTTTAGGTAATTCCAACAGCTTCTTTCGTCATAAGATCACGTTATCCTGAGATCGTTCGATCTTAGCGCTTTCCCCGCAAAACGTTAAAAAACGCCAAACGGTTTTGACGTTGGCTGAAGGCTACCAGAGTATGTCAGAGATGTCAGAGTTCAGGACGGCACTAGCCCGGCGCCACATTCAGCCAACACTTGAATTGGGGCTGGTGTCATTAATCTGGACAGCGACCTGGAAGCGAGCAATCTTACATCGAGCCTCGCCCCATTAACCCATGCTTGAGTTGAACGCCTTCACCATTCCAAGCTGATGGTCATCGGCCCCCACCTAGGCTTCTCTAGGCTGAGTCATGCAAACAGCCTTCTCGTGTACACATTTTTCCAAACAAAGAATCTTCCGTTGCATGACCTTTCAACTGAGCTCTGCAGCCAATACCCCATGCAAATTCATCAAACTCTCCCTGAATAAGCCACCCTTCGCGGGGTGCTAAATCTTACAAGTTAGTGAATCCTGATGTAGTCTTGTCCCATTCCGATCTGGAATCATCAAACATAGTCAGTGTAGCACCAATCGCAGTGATTCCTGTACAGAAGGAGCCTTCTAGCAAGGCATTTCCATTCCATTCTAACCCCAATAGCGAGATTGATCACCAGGTTCGAAAGTCAATGGTTGGTAGGTAGGGTAGTCTCCACGAAAGCTTCGTCGTTCATGTAGACACAGGGCCGATCTGCAAACATCCAAATCTCGAACAATGACAGAACTATGGACATGCGTACCAAGCGCCAGTACACATCGACTTATATGAGCCAGAGCTGGAAATTCGGGTGAGTAGTTCGAACGCTTTTCTCAAAAATCTTCGCTTAAGAAAGCTCTTGACGCCGAAACTGGGCTAGGGCGACATCTAGCTGTGACTCGACTTTAGTAACCTTACTGGACTGCTGGTAGCATGTCGTCAGGTTCCGTCATACTGTCTCGTTGAGATAAAGCTGCCGCGGGAGCTGGCCTCAAGAAACGGTTTCTGGTTCTAGCGGCCAGGCTTTTGCCTAGTGAAGAACTAGAAGATCTAGAGAGATGATAAAAGACGCATACTCATTGCAAGACCATCAAAATAATAAAACCAGTAGGAGGTGTCTTCATTGTAAGGCAAGGAAGCGACTTTCCAATGTCTTCGACACTCGATCACTTACTTGTTCTTGGTAAGAATCTTTCTTTGGACCCTCTACCGCATTAAGAACCCACTGTAACATCACCTAAGGTCCTCATCATAGGAGGAGGTGTGACTGGCCTCATCAATGCTTGGGTCCTCCTTGATAGAGGGTATCGCGTCACGGTCGTTGCCAAGCGATGGGCATCTTTCACGGATGAGCAGCGTCTCACTTCTCAAATTGTAGGGGCTCTCTGGGAGTTTCCGCCAGCAGTTTGCGGCCAGCATACTGACGCGATCTCATTGAGCAATTCAAAGCGATGGTGCATCACGGCCTACAACATTTGGGATGCAATAGCGGCGGACCCAAAACGTGCTGCGATATCTGGGGTGCAGATGAAGAGCTCAAATTTCTTTTTTCCATGCCCCATTGAGGAAGATTCGGCTCAGTACATGAAGATGCGGGAGATAGAAAACAGCGGTATCCGTGGCTTCTCTCGCGCTCCAAGCTTGATCCAGAAACAAGGAATCGACCCGCGGTACGGAGCAGTTGATGCTTATGAGCATTTGGCCCCCATCATTGACACTGATCGCTCAATGGAGTGGTTAATGGTCCTCGTCCAAAGTAAAGGTGCCAAATTTGTCACGGAAACCATTCATGGTGATCTGTATGATCAGGAGGACGAGCTTCGAGAGCGATTTGGGGCTGATGTCATTATCAATGCGACTGGGTTATCTGGTCTGGAGCTGGCTAGTGACAAGACTTGCTTTCCACTACGAGGAGCGCTCATCAGGATCATCAACGATGGCACAGACTTTCCCAAGGTCGAAAGCTCTTTGGCAATCACAGCTGATGCGGCGCATGACAACGAGATAGTCTTTATTATTCCAAGAAACGACGATATTCTGCTACTGGGTGGAATTGCGCAGCCTCATAAGTGGAATCTTGATCTCACGCTAGACTCACCCGCGGTCCAGCGCATGCGCGCTCGCTGTGAAAATTTCCTTCCAGGCTTGAAGAATGCACGGGTTGACCCTGACTACCCACTAGCACAAGGATTGAGGCCAGCCAGAGAACGCAACGTCCGAGTGGAGCGAGAACTGAGACAGCGGCAAGTTACGGTGAATGGGCGGGAAAGACTGGAACTTGGTCGCATCGTGCATTCGTACGGCCAAGGCGGAGCTGGGTGGACCCTGTCTTTTGGATGCGCAGAAGACGTTGCAGCATTGGTTGAAGATGCGCTTCATAATCTTCCAGCTGAGGCCATGGCTATAGCGGAGCGTCTAGAAGTTGGTGATGTTCATGTGCAGGCGCAGTTGAACCAATCTCTTCGCGACCTTCCTCAGATTAGGGCAAAGCTTTGAACCGGACGAATGAACATAGGGACCCGAGGAACAGGAGGTCTCAGGTACGGGGCTTGATCGATTGATGCAGCTGGTTCTTTGTAGAGTAGAAGAAGTGCTTTCGAGTCTTGGCCATTAGTCTCATATGGTCTGAAATTTCACTCGGTTTCACCTCCATCACTTACACATAATACAGCTAGGCAAACCACTCTATCAACCATGTCATCAATCCGCTAAAGCCCGAAGAGTATGTCAGCTCCTCTCCAATACCCATGAATGATTTCACCGGAATCACTATAATGTAGACCGCTCTGACACTTTCACCAAACTCCCCTTTGACACCTGAGTTATTCCTTATGTCCACGGCAAGTGTAGCTTCGGCATTGGGTAACCTGACGCAAGCCCACTGTAGCGAAAACCACTAAGCACGATCTCCACACTTCCTGCAGCCTCTCTAGCCTCGAAACCTGCGCTCTTCTTGTAGTATTTCAACGTGGTCTCGTTGCCTAGACTAAGCTGGTCCCCCTCCCAGTGTTCCGTAGTCTTCCATGCCCAACTCAAAATCTGCCAGACATATGGTATTACGTTGTTTCGCGAGCATTTGTAGAGCATACTAGATCACCGCGGTCAGTTGCCGCCCCGGCGCCGATAAAACGTCAGCAAGTAGGGGCACATTGCAATAACTGCGCCCCATCGCCGTCGAGACTGGGTCTCGGCAGGTCAATCAAGCCAGCAAACTCGTCGACTGTAGCGCGTCTGGGTCCATGGCTGCCAGGGATGAGGCAAGGCAGATGTCTCATGGAATCTGAGAAGGGATAAGAGCCCAAGCAGATTGGATTTGAAGAGGTTCATTTGCGTGAGAACAGCGACGGATATCGAAAGATTGAGAGAACCGTTGGAGGAAGTCTTGAAATTCTAATGGTGCCGCTCTTAGCCTCACAGGCACGTGACCCGGGTGGCGATGAATCAGTAGATAGACCATCGAGACCCCAATGCATTGGATTGTCACCCAATAGATTTTCATACATTATGTATTTCGTCCGTCGAATATCCTTCACTTATCGATCTTCTGCAGTTGCTCCGCCTGCTTCAACAGGGTAATTAAGGGCGCAGCGATCACATAAATCCTTTTCAAAAAACGCGCCCAAGTGTTTTTCGCAGCTTTTGCCTTTGTGTGATATGGTTGGGATTACGCACTACCTGAAAGTCCTTGGTTGAGGAAGCTGTCAACATGCAGTGTTTGATTGTGTTGCTCCACGATGTTGTTGTGCTGAAGTCGTGTGAGTAGCGGACTGGAGCTAATGTGCCTACAGCCTTTTTAAAAAGCACAAAGGACAGGATGATGCGGGCACACGTCTTACTGAAGCGAGAATGATCGGGGACCGTTTTCTATAACCAAACCAGATCCCAAAAGCTGAGTGAGAACTTTTAAAGGTTAGTTGTCGACTCCGCTCTTTCCTAGTAAAATCCGACTAGAAGTCTCCTAGTACAGCTATTGAATACTTGCCCTTCGCTTCCGCTTCTAGCCCATAAACCTTATTCCAATCGTGAACACTTTTCTCGATTGGAAATAATTATCACCGATCAGAATCCGAGTGATTGTGAGTTACCAGAAGGTATTCATATCGCAGACGGATACCAAACAACACCCTACCTCCCTTGTCGCCACAACCACCTCTCAAACCCACCAGTATCCAGCCCCTTCGGTACCAGGCCTTTAGCAGTCTTCCACCTCGCAGAAGCCCCGAAATTCCTGTGCCCCGTTGGATTCTCCATCAAATGCTTCACTTTCCGCGTCCCTGGGCTATCCTCCCCCTCGCAAATCACTCTCGATTTGTGTCCTCTCTGTGCAAAAACGCTCGCTCGAGCCTGGTCGCCATGGGTGATGCTAATTTGGAAGGCGTCGTAGTAGAGCCTAGCAATCAAGGCATCAGCCCCACCATGATACTCCTCGAGAATTTGAAGTAAAGAATGACAATCTGCCAGACAATTATCTGATTTCTTCATCACACGGTCTGGATCCCCAATTGCGTCGTCTAGTTGTTGGATTCGGAGACGGCGAGCATCACTGACTTGAAGCTCGGGAAGTGGGAGGGAGCAGAAACTGCAGTTGCAGTCGAAGCCGAATGCTTCTTTCAGATAGGTGCGTCGGGACTCGGAGACACCGCCTTTGTCGTAGGAGATAGTAATTTCTTCCCCCGCATTGATGTACCGGATTGCGTGGATGGTTTCACACTCTGTATCGCCGTTCCAACTATTGTGAGCATTTGGAAGACAGCCGTGATTAATGAGGCAAATAGTAAGATAGATGCCACCAATCACGGAGTTGGGACCGCACGGGAGAGCGTTAGTTTTGACAACACCGCTGAACGGGTGTTTGCCAGGGAAATTGTTATGAAGCAAAAGGAACTGTCTTTGCTGGGTCTTCGATAGCGACTTTAGCTTCGTTACAATGTTGCTTTCCATCTGGCTAATTGACGACAGGTGTGGAGTGGTAAAAAGGTGGGTTTCGCAGAGTATACGTGTGCCTTTGGCGATGTTGAAGCCAGCCATAAGACCTTTCCCCTTGCCTGGCACCGTCTGGATCTCAAAGAGCGGCAGATCCAACTCACGTATCGGGTCAGTCCCAAACACGAATTGGGCTATGGTGGTTGGAATTTCCGGTTCATCGGGCTATTTCAGCGTTAGAAACCCTTGATAGGCATGTTGAGTATACCATAATAAACCTGCTCTTAGGATTTCATCGACTTATGGACTGACTCTACACCTACACATTACGCACAACGTACTGATTTGCGCAATTAGTTAAATCGATGGATTGGTGGATGAGGTGGTTGATAGGGTGGTTCATGAGGTGGTTGATTGACGAGGTGGTTCATGAGGTGTTGATTGGTGGATTGGTTGATTGACGAGGTGGTTGATGGGGTGGTCAATAGGGTGGTTCATAGATCTAATACTAAATCTCGGTACGAGATGGCGACCTTCTAGTTAACTATATCAAAATTGGGAATACCGCCGCGCTGCATTACTCAAGTTGCGACCGCACGAAATTGACAACCAAACACCCGCTAATGAACCCTCGAAGTTCGGACTGATGACGTCAATGAAATTCGTTCCTGCGCCAGCCAGATACCTTACTACTCACTGTGACTCCGCTGCCATCCGGTCATAGCAGTCGAAATCTTTACACGGATCAGCGTCACAGCTGCAGGTCATCCTCCCCGCAATCATGCGATGCTGCTTGTTGCCGTTGCTGTCTAATACATATTTGTGCGTCTGTGGATTGACCTCGAAACAAGTTCCACGGGTTCCATATATGCCTTTCGGGCATGCAAGGTCGCAGGCATTGTCGCTTGCAAACACAATTCCCCCTTGTGGCTAAGACAGACTTTCATGTTAGTTTTCCGTCTTGTTTCGTTGTTTTTGGTTTTGGTTTTGGTTATGGTTTTGATTTTGGCAAGGGAAAGGGTAGGGAATTAGGGAAGACTTACGGGGCATTTTGTCCCTTTGTCTGTCAGATTGTCGATCTTCACTGGAACGCCGCATTGCTGTCCACCACAGGGTCCGTCGTTGCAATAACAAGTGTAGAGAGTGGTGATGCCTGGCTGATCTGGATCACACTTGCCCCAGCCTTTACCCATGCATTTGTCGTCACACCTATTCTGTACGAGATTCTTGTTGCCTGGATCTGGGCAGATCGTTGGAACAGGGACTGAAGGGGGAGAGGGAGGCGCGTTGATTTTATAGGAGTAGATACCGCAGCCGGTATCTAAGGAGGCCGAATTCGCCATGTCGTTCTGCTCTCCTCCAAGATGAGCGCAAGGGGATCCAACTATCGTGTCGAATGATTTGCTGCAATCACTCGAACAGCTGCCGTCTCCGCCAGTCCACTCGAGGTCGAACGTGTATCCGTTTTCGGCGTCTGGGTCCGGAGGCGGTGTTCGCATTCTGATAGATGACCGCTTGCTTCTATTGGGAATGATATTCCCGTGCGCGTCTATAATCTGCACCAGCTTCGTTTTGGGGTCTTTCATCACTGTACCACAGAAGTTTCTGTAGATACCGTTACCGTGACCGTCGTTGAACAGGTTGTATAGAATTTTGGAGGGGCTGTTCATATCGCACTTGGGGGAGGCACTCGGGGTATCGGATCCGGGACGATTATCGCCAACCTCCATATATATCTGCTGCAGGGTATCCAACCAGTCGGGAGGATCGATAGGAAATATGTTGATTGATACACGGTCCTCAAGACATTTACAATCTTTGACGTCGCTAGATGTACATTTGTTGTCCTGTCCATCGCATTTTGAGCAAAGCGGCTAATACTAAAAAGGTACAGAGTTCATGTGAATTCCTTAGATTCCAAGGAATCTATTGGCCCGATCTACTTAGTAATCTTGCACTACGTGCAAGTTCCGTACATATAAGTTCTTTAGGGTTTGCAACCTCTATATACAGCCTCGGAGTGCCTATGATATAGAGAATTTGGGTCTAGGTTAGAAAGTAGGGTTTGCGTAGTAGATATGC
>JAABUP010004205.1_pt1 | contig 23931 bp, 30 predicted proteins | sample 5559201 | NCBI WGS metagenome assembly JAABUP01 (sample SAMN10711887, study PRJNA513373) | rock metagenome | isolation source: Antarctica rocks | place: Antarctica
ATAGCAGGCACAACGTCAAGGTCTGTCGGACTGTTACCTTGTAGATGTAGATCTTGTAGCTTTCCACGGCCTTCTTGGAACCCTTCTTCCTGCCAGCGCTTGACTTCTTTGCGACTGCCTTCTTGGCAGGCTGTGCGGGTTTCTTCTCTCCGGCCTTGGGAGCCATGTTTGCTGCAGTTATGGGCAAATGAAAAGCAGGAAGCGAGAGTGTGCGGTAGACTGAGAATTTTAGAAGATTGGAAAGATTGGTACTCAGGTCAAGTGCCTCCCCAGCTATTTGAGCGGTGCGCGTAAGGAGGGCTGCTTGCTAGGACAAAACAAGGGCTGCTCGGTCAGGATTTAGGGCAATCGCCCTGTTGATCACCTCTTCAAAAGCGCAGCTGTCCCCATTCGAGACAACACTCTTTCATTTCCCATACCTACTGTCTGCTTGTGCATCCACGTTGCCGTTCACCTAGCAATATGGCCCGTACAAAGCAGACAGCCCGTAAGTCCACTGGTGGCAAGGCACCCCGCAAGCAGTTGGCCACCAAGGCCGCAAGAAAGAGTGCACCTGCCACTGGAGGTGTCAAGAAGGTAAACATCGACGCACAGTTTTTCTCAATGTAGCGTTCAGCGTGACTCAACTTTGAAAGTGCGTTTGACACAAGTCTGAACAGACTGGCTAACAATCAGTTTCACTGTGTTGCAGCCTCACAGATACAGGCCTGGAACCGTTGCCCTGCGTGAGATCAGGAAGTACCAGAAGTCTACTGAGCTGCTGATCCGCAAGCTGCCCTTCCAGAGATTAGTACGTGAGATCGCCCAAGACTTCAAGACTGACCTCAGATTCCAATCCTCAGCAGTACTAGCCCTCCAAGAGGCAGCTGAGGCATACCTAGTTGGCCTGTTCGAAGACACCAACCTGGCTGCCATCCATGCTAAGCGTGTCACCATCATGCCCAAGGACATCCAGCTTGCCCGCCGCATACGTGGTGAGCGTGCTTAGACTTCAAGTCTACAGCACATCATCTTTCCATTCTCAAATGGTGTTATTTCAACACCACCTTTCTGGAAGACTTGCTTTGTGTTCACGTGTGCTGGAAGCAATTCTGATCAAACAACAAATCCAAAATGATGATGCCCTGCAGTGGCAATGGCTGTATGCGTCATTTGTTTTCTCTCAGAGACTCTGGAGCTCGAGGCTGGTGGATCCACACCAGCAAAAAATTCATGCGCTGAAAAGACACACAGCACTTGAACCTGCGGGTACACATTGCCAGCCCTGCAAATTAATCTGCAGACTTTTTTGTTTTGGGGCCTGCGCACAGCATGGCCTCTTGCAGTGTGCAAACCGACGCTCATTTGTCTTTTGCAGAACAATTAACAATAAGGGTCACGTTTTTTACAGTGAGTACACCATATGCAACACCTGATATCAGCCAGTTTTCGTACATAATTGTAAGGCCACAACACGTATACAACATTGGATGCATATGCACAAGGCTGACCTAGGCATGTGTAAGGCCTTACACATGCCATCACACACTCACTGATAATGAACTAAACAATACGGAAAGGTAACTTGGGAGGTAACAAGCATGCTTGTGGCAGACATGATTGGTTGGACAAGTCTGCGTGAACATCCTTAGTAGCATGAAGGTAATACCTCACATAATGTTGAGTGGCCGTCAACCAGCAACAAAGTGTAGCGCAGTGGGACATGCAGGCGAGCCTAGCTCAAGAGTAAATATCATGAACATGTGCAGCCTCTTCATGTCTCAGTTCTCTTCAGCAGCACAATTCCACCGCCACTGCTGCGTGCACATGCGAGACCCTGATGCAGCCAGTAGTATGTGTATACCTTCTCTGCAAAGCTGATAGGTTTCTTCGCTACAGTGCGCCCAAAGACAGTGATGACTAAAGCACTGAAACTGAATTGCATGTCTTGCTTGCTGAGTGTGTTGTATGAGCCATCAAATGAGGTGGTGACAGGACCAAGCAAGCTGACAAGGCTGAGGGTTCTGGTCTTCACGTCTATGTCTTTGAACTCCTTGACTGGGATGTACCAGAAGAGCGTTGAGCTGCTTGTGGAAGCGAATACCTGCGGGAGGCATGCCAATGTGTTACACAGGCTTCACGGCTGCAAAATGCATTGCTACTGCTCCAAGGCAGCTTCAATGGAAGTGTCTACACGGTCAGGAACAGATGTCTAGTACTCAGTCAGCTAACTCACCAGCTGCCACCCAGGTCAACAAGGGTATCTGCAAAGCAGTGTTGCATGTGCATCATGTAGTCATGGAAGCATCACAAGCAGTGCTGCTTATTGCAGCTTTCTGCACCTGTATTACGGTCGGAGTGTTGCTCAACCCACAGGGCTGCTCCAAGAGCTAGGTATGGTTGCACTTTCTGAGAAGTGGCTGCTTGCTGCAGCAGCTCAGTGGCGGCTGCACTTGCTGATTTGTTTTGGGATGAGCTGACATAATATGCAAACTTAGCATATGCCTTCGTCTCTACCTTGATCTGCTTTGCTGCTTTTGCTGACTCAGAGCACACGACCTTACAGACACCTGAGCGAGCTGGCTGAATGCGAAGGCGAAAATGCTGTACTGAGTGAAGTGATGATTGCGCGGAGTGTGGAGACCTCTTAGGATTGTAACAGGTGGTGCACAAACTTTTGGTAGGCGGGGCGTGTTCCCGGAACAGCGTCTGCCGTGTGGGAATGCTTATAGATCGCATGTGTTTTGCTTGATGCAAGCTTACCTTGCACCCGCGCGGCACATCGCGACCTCAAGACGTTTGCAATATGAGTCAACGTTTTGCAGATTAACCTCGAGGATTCAACCATTCGCTCTAACACTATTGACTAATCTGGATACAGATGATTCATCCTTGATCGGAACTGGAGGCAGAAGCCGGTGCCGTGAGCTAAAGGTCCACAAAGGTCCGTACAGAGTTGTCAGCGGCAAAGACATCTGATCTGTCGTGTGTGGAGCAAACGGCCGTGATTTCTCTCTCTTCAGCGAGCTTGTTTGTCTGTAGGTCAGGTCGCTTGCAGTTGCAGGTCACGTCCTATATTTATCGTGTGTTTGCGCAAACTGGTAGAACGTGATGGTTCCTTTTCTGCTTGCAGGGATCACTTTATTCGACTGTTTGGTGCGTGAGGCTGTGTATTTAGGTTACCAATATGGGTCAGTGTTTCGGAAGGTAAGACTCAGCTGACATTTAGCTGGTTGATTCTCGACACATACTGCGACTTGTCAACCCAAGCTATCGTATGCGCAGTGAAAAAGGGAAAGCCGAGCAGCAGGCAGGCAACAAGGCGAAGGCGGAGGCAGAGCAAAACCCGTCCGTGCATGGGCTTGGGCGGACTAGCGCAACTAACCCCCTGGGCCGTATGAGCATGAGCAAACCCACAACGGAGCAACTGGAGAAGGCCAGTGTCGTCAACATGCATCATTGACATCGAGATTAGCAGCGCATCTGAAAGGCAAGTTGCTTTTCGGGATTTGCAGACCAGCAAAACTGTCTCTGCAAAGACAACAGTAGGGCACTGACAAGCCAAGCTTGCAACACTCCTTCACTACCAGAAATCTTGTGAGCCAACTGCTATCCAAAATTCTTACACAAGTCTCCTTGGTCAAATAATGTTACAATACATACCTTCTTATGCCAGCTTGTTGCTGATTGTCTGTGGGCAAGACCTTGTTGCCCACAGCTTCAGGTTTAACTGTATGGAGTGTGATAAAATTTAATATGACATGGAGGATGACAACTAGGACAGAGCAGGCGTGATGTGGCTCAGATCATTGAAGATATGCATTGGTATCAGAGATCTGCAGTTTTCATGTCAGCCTGTTTCTTGACTACACTAAGTGATTGAGTGACCCATAGTCTGCATTTGCCTTGTTCTTGACAGAAAAACCTTTGAATTGGTGCTCCATTATTGTCTGCTTCTATGAGTCTCATAAGCCATGTCAGAGTCTGATGAATTTGCCTTGCATGCTCAGCAGTGCAGTTGGTGTCACACCCATTGCCACCTTGTCTGCTGCCTCGCCTGATATGCAAATTGACAACGTGCACTGCCCATGCAAGGATCTGATGGCCATGGTGAAGCGTTCTCTGGCTGTTCTATGTTTTCACGAAACCGCAGCTCATCTAACTTCTGACCAGCCGGTGTACAGGACTGTGTCATGACCGTGCTGCTTACCCCATGTGCCTCTGGGAATACTCCTGTAGCTTTATGCTGCAGCGAATCATGTGTGCATTGGCGGCTGGACAAAGCCATGTACATCAGAAAGACAAACATGGTTACAAGACGCACGTGTACTGTTACTGACAGTCAGAATCAGATAATACTTGGTGCCTGTTTCGTGACATTGATACCAGCAAGATATCTAAGCTGCACTGATACACCCTACCAGGGCACATACATTACTGTACTGAGCACAATTTGTGCCAAACTCAATATATCAATCGCAGTTGCTGCAAACGAACACAATCAGCTGAAAGGGGCACTAGACATGCAACACTTCAGCCATGGCCCGACATGAACATGGCTGCTGGTGTTGCCATTCTGAAAGCGGGGCAGCTGTTGCAGCTCTGTACAGACAATGTTGCCCTGCACTACTCTCAGAGCTTTTTTCCTAGGTCTGGACCAGGACATGCGTTTTGCCAGCCTCAGCCTGTGTTTCTCATGCCTGATGCAATGCCATTTATTGTGACCAACAGAGCATCCCGCAACCCAGGGTTTTCAGGATCGTTCCTCAGCCTCTTCAGAATCTCTACTTGCAGCACATTTGCTGGGTCTATGTATGGGTTGCGCATGTCGATCAGGTGCCGCAGCATTTCATTGTTCTGGTTCAGCCTGTGGTGTCCCGTCAGCTGCAGCAACAAAGCATCTGTCATTGTCATACAGAGCATCAAGATGAAAGAAATTGCTTGCTCTTCTCAATTCTGAAACGTTTATCTTAAGTCAAACGTCATCTCTATACTGGAATTCTAAACTCAGAAACATATGCGGACAATAAAACACGTTCCTACATTGTGGAAATGTTTTTAGTTCCTTTTGGATGTTGTCCTCGGAGTCTTCAAAATTGAGCATGAGAGGGACCGCATGTGTGTGGAAATGCTGCTTGAAAACACGCTTGAGACTGCAGTCAGATCAAGTGACACAACAGCAAGAAACTCAGGGCATGATACCATGATGCAGAGTGCTTGAGCAGGTACAAATGCAGCCATGACTAACGCTCAATGCACACAAGGGTGCTGTACAAGTGCAACCCCTACCTCCAGAACCGCTTTGACAGTGTCATCAAATTTGCCACGCAGGACCACACCAAGAGCCTTCTCCTCCTCTGTGTCTGCCAGCTGGGCGGCATACATAGCAGCAATGCGCATGTCACACTTGGACAGGATCATCTCGATCAGGTCAATGGTGCTCTGGAAGAAGGGCCATTCCTGATACATCTGCTGCAACTCTGCCTTCTGCCCCTGCACCACCCCATGCATGACTTGTCACTATACCACACAGCATAAACTCACTGTAAAGCACAGCAACAACTCACTGATTGAAAGGCTGTCCAGCATGTTCAGGACAAAGCACCAAAGAGCACAGGACGTGCTGGCATGTACATAGCATGCTGATGTATCAGCCACCAGCAGACAGCAGACAGCAGAATGAGGCAATGTTCACAGCCAGCTCAAGGCACAGAACTCTGCTTCAGTATGGATGGGTCTACCAATTCAGATTCCAGGCAAATGCCTAGCACAAAAGTTGCAGTGGCCACCTACCGGTTCAGAATGAAAGAAAGCAGGTACTGACACTGTCCATGAGTAATTTGACATGAGCAGCCACAGTGACAATCTGCAATTAACAAACAGCAGTCATTTGCACTCAAAAGAATGCTGACCTGTCCATAGAGCTGTTTGAGGCCTTCTCCTAAGCCTAGCCAGGAGGGCAGGGCCATTCGGTTCTGAGTCCAGGCGAAGATCCAGGGAATGGCTCGCAGGGTCTCCACTCCTCCCCCCTTCTTGCGCCTGTTTTTACACCCCACACAACTTATTTTCTTGTGTCGTGCAGATTACATTGAATTAAGTTAGGTAAGGTGAGATGAGGTCAGGTCAGGTCAGGTCAGGTCATGTCAGGTTTTTTGCTTAGGTCAAGTTGGGTTTGGTCAGATTAGGTGAGGTTAGCTTGGGTGAGGTGAGGTTAGGTTCTACAGAGGAGAAGACTGTCAGAGCCAGAGGGCAACAACACAGACAACAGCATAGCAAGATCACCATTGGCGCTGTTGCAGTCCATTGTCGGCACCCTGTATGGACCGACTCAGCAAACAAGTAGGCATTTCAGGGGGATGTGCAAGCAGAGTGAAAGGGCGGCAGAAGTCAAACAATGCAGAGGAAAAGTGTCAGGAGGACATGAATTGGGAATTGATCGTGATGGAGGTCAAACCATACAAGACGCAAAGAAGCAGACAAGAACAGGAGAAGAAGAGGAGAAGAAGGGGAGGTAACCTGGCAGGTCTGCTGCCAATGTTGAGGCCGCCCAGCTCTTCTTCAGGCGTGACCTTCCTGAAGTAGCTGATGAAGTGTGGGTGCCTGAAAACCACCTGCACCCACGCATACGCATACAGCTCACTGTCACTGAGGCACCTCTCACACTCAGGTGCAACTTGCTTAGCAGCTGATACTGGCAAGCGCATTTTCAGCGCTGTACAAAAACACAAAATGGTGACCTGATGCAAGGACCAAACTCTTTTCAGCCTGGGCAGCTTGACAGCAGATGGAGGTTGTGAGGTGGATCAGCAATCATGTTCAACTCACGTATCACAAGAGCTGACCCCCCCTCATGGGGTAGGGCCTTAGCCTCAGCAGGACCTGTAAATCTATGCTGGCAACCATCGGGGTAGCCTTGTGCAATAGGCAAATCATGACTAAATGTAATAAATCAGCACTCACGTTTCTGTAGTCCTCGCAGCTGGTCTTGCCCAGGGAGTCCATCAGCTGGCGCCACTTCTCAGACCTGCACGCAGCATGCACAGCACATCACTCCATCACACACAGCATGCACAGCGTGTTACCCGACCATGCACAACAGCAGTCCACTGCAAACCAATGAGTCACATGACGAGTGGGTCACATGACCAATGATGACTATTGCATGACCATTGAGGGACATCACCAAGGTTGACTGTTGCAGTCATCATTGGTCATGTGACTCAGTGGTCATGCATCAGTAATTGTTGGTCATGTGACTTTGTAGTCATGACCAATGACTTACAGTCTGCTGTGACTGTGGATGATCACCTGATCACCTGCTCTGTCACCAACACTCACACCTGCTCGGTTGCATTGACAGGCCTGCCCTGTGCAGCCGCACATCCAATTGCATGAACAAGGACAAAGTTCTTGGTGTGAGTGAGTTGTTGCCACAGCCAAGTCAGCTGCCAGCATGTCGCTTGTATCAGTGTCAGTGTCATATCTGCTTGTTTTGCCCTTGTTGATCAGGTTTTTATCTAATATGGAGCTGATGCTGTCTGCTTTGAGGCTGCGCGGTTGGTCTGCGCAATAACTGCAATCACTGGTCTGCACATTACCTGCAATTATCTGCAATTGCCGGTCTGCAGTTTGTCTACAATTGCCGTTCTGCACTCTACCTGCAGTTTGCCGGTGGGTGAGTTACCTGGGTGGTGTGGGAGGGGACTCTGTGGCCAGCAGGACAGCAGTGCTGTAGGTCTCCAGCTGCCGGGTGGCCACTGCCGCCAACCCAAACTTGGCCTGGATCATCTCCCCCTGCACATACCCAGCTGCTGCTCGTTGCCCGTCCATAGCATTGCAAAGATTGCAGGAATTGCTGCCTACTCAGCTCACAAAGCATTCAATTGAACATCTATGATCCAGGCATTTCACCAGGCTCTGCAAATCAGTGCATCCTTGGGGACATGTATCTGAGATCCAATCTATCAAGGAAAGCGTTCAATTGACATCCAGGTAAGTCTGAGCATTTCTTGTCGTGCTGTTTTCACTGTCCCAGCCGTTCCAAAAGGTCCTCTTGTACACTGTCCTTCAAGAGTGCTTTGGCTTGACATCATAGGACAGCAACAGTTTGTCCAGCAGCATTCATAGCTAGGGCTCACCTGCTCTGTGATTCGCAGGCTGCCTTGGACAGACCCCGGGGGCTGTGATTGGATGGCCAGGTACATGGGGCCCCCACCCCGACCCACAGTGCCACCACGGCCGTGGAACAGGGTCAGTTTCACATCAAACTCCTTGCACACCTACACATGCATTGAGAAGCAGTCAGCCACTGATATGCACAGACTACAGCCAGCCTGTTCTGCAACACAGTGGTATGCATCAAGCTGCACAAGCTTCAACTGACAGTCTCTGCCCCTGCACTGCAAGGCACACGGTTACGTTTGGAGCAGGCCAGTTCTAAGGGTGCATTGGTGCTTGAGCAATCACACACACGTCTTGATGCTTCTGATCAAAGCATCTGTCTGTCTGGCTGTACTGCAGACAGAATACGCAACAATTGAAAGCCTGTGCAGCCTATCCTCTGCAGTCCTTACAACATGTCTACATCCCAGTAATGCACACATGGTGCATACGACAGTGTCACTGTACTTGATGCTTACCATATCAACACCACACTTGCTCATCATGACAGTATCTTTATGCTCGATGTACACTACGCTGATACCAAACTTGTGACACCACACTTTGTGTACATCATAGTGACACCGCACAGTGACCGGCTTGCAGAAGGGCAGGGTGACAGTACAAACCTGGACTAGCTCCTCTTGACACCTGTAGAGGGCCCAAGCTGCAGCAGCACGCCCAGCATCCTTGCCAGAGTCTGAGTAGCCCAGCATCACCTCCTGGTGGTTGTCATACACTGTCCTGCACATGCCACCAACACAACTGTCACCCTGCATGACCTGCTACTCTTCTGAGTCCATTTGTATTATATTGATTTTTGTGGTTTTGTAACATTGTTGCATCATGGACATCATGGCACTAGGCCTTGGGCGCTGCTGGCTGACTGTCTGACTGTCTGCACTTCTTCATCGGGTTGTGCTTCTGAAACAGCTTAAAGTGTGCAGGTTGAGATGTTAATCCAGTCGGTTGCATGCAGGTGACTGTTAAGTGGTGGCATAGACTTGTACGGTCACGTAAGTATTCCGTATGGCGTATGATTGTTTGTATGAGTGTCAGTGCAGGCGTGATGTAGTGCAGTAGAAGAGGATGAACAAGTGATGATGCAGGGAACAAATTAAAATATCAAGCCAGGCCTGCAGCAAAAGAGGACACATAGTTTCCATAAGCCATTAGGCGTCACAAAAGCGGGGCTAGGGTTGAGGCATTATGAAGTTAGGGCAAACCATGCATCAGAGAGCCACACCCAAGTGTGGCTCATATCATGGTATAGTGGACCGTGCTCAGGTAGTGTGCTGGTAGACCATGCTCATATCAAAGTTTGGTAGACGGGGTGAGCAGGTTGTCAGCAAGCAGCTTTAAAGGTGAGTCACCTGAGCTGTTCCCGGTACCAAGGGACACTCAGGAGGCGCCTCATGACTTTGCCAGCGTTGTCCAAGTCTGCTAGAGTCTCAAACAGTGGAGCAACCCTCTGAGAAATGGCCCACGCTCCAGCCTCTTGCTGCTGAGAGCTCTGCAACATTTCAGTGCATTGCACGCATGATGTGGCACTGCTGACTGTGATGCGAGTGTGTCGATTAACAGAAAGTATGGGTGTGCGCTTGCACATACCGACAGACTGCGGTCATTGGCGCCTTGCATGATGCACAGGACACAACAACCAGACGTTCTGCTTGCACAATGATTGAAACGATGGCTGTCAGAGTGTTTGGTCCTGATGTGTCTGTGTATTGCGTGAGCAGGCATGTCTGAAGCTGCAACAGGCCATCTGAAGGTAACAGAGCATGCTTCAAGCAAGAGCTGTAAGCAAGATCTTCTAGACTGGTCATCATGAGCTGGAAAGGTTTTGACTATTTATATTGCTATAAGAAAGCATTGCAGGCAATACCTGCTTCATGTCCTGCAGAGCTGTCTTGACGGTAGCAGGGGCCCCCTTTGGGGTCTGGTTGATGGGGGTGGCTGAGCCCCAAGTGCTGCCCAGGCCCCTGGGGGTGCTCTGAGGGGTTGCCTTGGGTGTTGGCCCATTTGATCCACTCTTCCCCTGCTCTGGCCTGCAGGACATCAGATATATATTGATTGATATTTATTGATTGATTGAGATAGGCACTGTCTCCTCAGCAGTGCCTTGCACAGTAGGTGACCATCTTCAGCTGCCACTGTGCTCAAGGATGCTTGTTGAAAAGTGAAACGGAAGTGCTGAAATGCAGTTATTGCACAAATATCTGCTAGAGTGGCAAAACACATTGCCTCAGGACGTGCTGGCACCAATGTATGCCACATGTTGTGGCCTTTTGCCTGATCATTAGCATTCTCGAGGACAAAATTACAGTTGCTGAACCAAACAGTAGTAGCCGTGTGTCTGTTCCTTGTTTGCTCAAGCAGACATTTGATAGGCTGTGCATCTTGGAGATACCTCATGTTTGCAATATTGAGCAAAAACCAGACAGAAGATGTATTTGCAGAGAATACTGGAGCCCGTTGACATGAAAGATGTGTGACAAAATGCAAAGACTGCAAAGCTGATATGCTGTGTCTTGGCACAGGCTTCCTCATACACAGGCATCAAGTGAGAGTCATCAGCAGTAGTCAGAGTAGGTACATGCCTGGTAGCAACATGTGGCAGGGATGCTTGGAGCTCAGGCACACTCTTCTTCTGTGCGTCTTCATTCTGCTTAGCCTCTGTGCCATTGCTGGCAGCAGGTGCGTCTGAAGCTTTGTCTGCGTTGCCTGTTATGCGGTTCATCACAGCTGACAGAATTCCCTTGCCAGCGCTCTCACTGTCTCCTGATGAAAGACAAAGCTCAGGCGTAAATGCCTGCTTGAGAGTTCTGCGATGTGATACAAGTGCGTCCAAACTCTAAATCCCTGAACCCTGAAGCGGTGTGATGCAAGTGCAATCAGACCCCGCAGAGAAATCAAGCCTGGCAAGATCAATCAGAATAAAAAATGGCAGCATTATTTGGGCAACATGAAACCTTGATTCGGACAGAACAATGGTGTGCAGCATTTTGGACGTGAATGCCACTAGGATTGTATCATTGTCACTGAATTGCGGCCGCTGATGTGGTAGTTTTGCCTGTTGCTGCAGTTCTTGGGCACTGGAGCAAATTGACACAGGTGTCAGAGCGCACGTTCAGTGTGCTCTCAATTGCTCAGTCAATTGCTCCAGTGCCCAAGAACTGCAGCAACAGGCAAACCGAACATCAGCGGCCGCAAAGTTGACCAGTGACAACTGATGAGCTCAGCATGTACGACTCGCACACACACATTCAGCAGCACAAGAGCAGAGCACACCTGACGCTGACGCTGACTCAGCGCTGGCATCGCACACACATGCAGCAACACAAGAGCAGAGCACACCTGATGCTGGTGCTGACTCAGCGCTGGCATCGCCCACAGAGGCCTGCAGGTTAACGGGCTTCGCACTGTGCACAGACGAGGGCACCAGGAACGGCGCACTCACGTTCCCATTCACAGCTGCCGCAGCATTAGCTGAGGCCGCTAGTGGAGACACAGCATGCCTGCCTACTGGCTTGGAGCTGATAAACCTGGTGCCGCCGACTGTGAGCAAAGCTTCGCGCTGCAGCAGCTCGACTGCTAGGACATCACTGGCACTGTGAGCCATGCTGATGACGTAAGCCCCCAAGGACTGGTTGCCTAGCTCTGCTGCTACTTGGAAGGTCTGGATGACCTGAAGCGCAGCGTGGACAGGATTTGCAAGCTGAGGTATGGGTGGGCAGGGTTTGCGGGAGTGAGTATGGGTGGACAGGATGTGCAAGCTGAGGTAAGGGTGGACAGGATGTGCAAGCCAGGGTATGGGTGGACAGGTTTTGCAGGCTTGGGTGTGGGTGGAAAGGTTTTGCAAGCTGAGGTATGGGTGGACAGGATGTGCAAGCTGAGGTATGGGTGGACAGGGTTTGCAAGCTTAGATATGGGTGGACAGGGATGCGCAAGCTGAGTTATGGGAGGACATGCAGGCATGGATGGTGAGAGGTGTGGAGGTGCTAGTTCAGATGTGCAGCAACAACCTCCATGCTGTGATGCAGATGTAGTGCAGCTGGCAGTGTTATGGTGGCCTGCAGGTGTCCTGTGATCAGGCAGTACAGCCTGCAGCAACAGCCAGTTGAGCCTGCCAACCGGATGCAAGATCACACTCTGTGCTGGCATCAGCACTTATGCGAGTGCAACAGCAGATGCCTATCAGAACAAGGAAAGCCAGAATACACAGGACTACTACGCACACATACAATGCTGGTTTTTTATGTCTCCATCAACAAAGGAAGCACTGGAGAGGAAGATCAAGCAGTGCGTTGCATTGAAGATGCCACAGGTGGTGTTGAGGTGCGTACCTCTCTGACATCATTAGTCATGGGCATGGCAGGAGGCACCAGGGGTCTCTTGCCCTCCAGCTCCCGGGTCAGAAACTCAATCCTCTTCTCTTCGTCCCACTCAGCATACGACCCCATATCCAGGTTCCTGCATTGCCAGAGCATTAGTCAAACCACAGCTTGCAGTCAACACCTGTAGAGAAGATGCAGAAAGCACTGCCATGCGACAGATGTTTGCCCCTTGTGCATGCTGTATCCCTCATGACAGGCCCCCCTCCCCCCACTGCTGCAGTGTGAGCTGCTCAGTGGGGTAACAAAACACATCAAGTTCAATGTAGTACTGCAGTTTGGTGTTGCTGGTGTAGCTTCAGACAAGCAGGGTACCTGAGAACAAATTGATTGCATTCAACAGCCTTGCAGGGCCTTGCAGCATGAAGCAGTATCATTTGGTGTGAGTTTGAGTCTGTACACTTTTGGTTTTGCAGCATGAGGCAGCATCGCCTGGTGTCAGTCTTTACAGCTTTGCAGCGTGAGGCAGTGTCGCCTGTTGTGAGTCTGCACAGCTTTGCAGCGGTATGCAACTGTCACCTAATGCAAGTCATCAATCAGTCATCAACTAGTCGTTGATGAGTCATCAACGGGTCATCAGGCATGAGTGATCTGTCCAGCAGTGCGGTGTGAAGCCTGGTGTACCTGGTGATGCTGTCAATGGCTTCAGTGTGGCGGTGGGACTCCTGCCGCACATCCATCTTCATGAGGCTCACCCCAAAGCAATACATGCGTCTGATGAGGTCCAGCAGCCGCCCCTCGGCCACAATCCCACCACCTGCTCATCACAGTGAATTGGTATCAACCCCTTGAATGACACCAATATGTGGTGATAAGCCAGAGCTGAAATGCTGAACTTAGGACTGTTTGAAGCAATGTCGTATTGTCTGATACGATTATTCACACACTGCAGATAGGCTGAAATTCTCGTGATGGTGTGAACAAGCCTGTCTGGAGGGAAGTGACTTGCATCATCGCATGCACCTGATGCCTGCTGACTCAGCCCGCAGGTTCAAAAGTGCTTATTTACTACATAGTCATTGCCACATGACTGGAGCACAGGTATATGTTGACTGTGCAGTCAAAATCAATATGCTGCTGCATGTGTGCCAGTGGGTAGGGTCTCCAGCGAAGAGGAAGAGGAGATGTGTGACAACGCTACTGTAGTTACTGTTATGAGAACAGCCAACAACAACATCATATGATGCATCAGCTGCAAAGAAGAAGAGCAGCAGACATGAATATTGGGAGCACAAGGGCATACAATAATCCTAATCCAGTGGCCAACCAGCACAACTGCAGAACGGGATGCAATACATTCTGTGGAAAGATGCAGTAGGTGCTAGGTAAAACCGGGATGGAGAAGAGAGAAAATTGAGATGAGAAGGGAAGAAAATGGAATTGAAAAGCGGCTGAGATCAGGACCAAGAAGAGCAGAGATCAGGGCCAAGAAGGGCAGAACTTGTGATGAAGAAGAGCAAGGGGGCTGACCGCATTCCCAGAGGCTCCAGTAGCAGGCCAGCAGGGGCTGCGCCAGGGCCTCAGCCGTGTCGTACCATTCTTCATCATCATCCGGGGTCACCCCCGCCAAGGTGTCCTCCATGCGCTTTCTGGTGTTCAGCAGCTTCTGCCTCACCTGCTCACATGCAACACATTCCTTTTATTTCATTTTTCATTCATTTTATGTCTTACAGTCTGCTTCCCAGACAGGGTCTCTCTCCTGAGTTCTACTTTGAGCAGCAGCATCACAGCAGCAGATATGCATGCTCATGCAGAGCAATCGCATCCTGTTGCTCACGTTTATCAATGAAGTGCTGTGTGGGTTTGCCTATTGCCCATGTGCGTTCTGAGTCATGCATGCCCCGCTTTGATGGAGTGAGTTGTGCTGATTTGAGGCATGAGGGAAAGCACAGGGAAACAGCAAAGCAGGAGCACATAGCCAAACAGTATATACTAAGAGAGGACATGACTGGATGGATGGATGGATGGGTGGATGGATGGATGGATGGATGGATGGATGGATGGATGGATGGATGGATGGATGGATGGATGGATGGATGGATGGATGGATGGATGGATGGAGGGAGGAATGCATGGACGGACGGGCAGATGGACGAACAGACAACACACACTTACAACAGGGCATAATCGAGTGCACGAATGAGGCATACATCACCAAGGACGGTCCTGTAGGGAGTAGCCCCAGCGTGTGTGGAGTGCAGCATAGCCTCGATACTGGTCTTGTGGTACTGGGCTGCATGCATGCCTCGCAGCTTGAGGGCATCTGCAGACAAGATCTGGCCCTGGCTGTCCACCCTAGGGTAGGGCTGTGCGTGTGAGGCTGCTCGCGCCAGCTGGGACACGTCCATCCCCACTGACCCCTCTGCCTCCTTGGCCATGCTACTCTGGCTGCTGTCCTGCACAACATTCGTTCTTGTCAAATGATTGCAACCGCAGCTGTTCACACCAATATGACATTTGTGTTGTCTGGAGCAGGAGTACCTGCTTGAGCAAAAGCTGTGGCCTTGACCAATGACATACCTTTCTTGTGGTTGTCCAGCAGACAAATCCCTCAAGGAAGACACTCACAATCTTAGGCTATGCCTGATGTGTTTGATGTGTCTGTTAGAACCATATTTGGCCCTGCATGATGCTAGCAAGGCTGCTGTTCTACATGCGATGCTGACTGATCCTGCAGGGGATCCTGCTGCTCATTCTTGTCAGTTGCTGATGACTGACAGCAAATGACTGATATCCTTCGTGCAGTTATATGATTCAAGTTGTGGGTACGATGCGGGCAAGGCCAGTCATGCTTCAATGCAAAACATGTTGCATGCATTGTACGTCCAGACAGAGCATTTTCAAACAGCGTGTCTGGCTCTTTTGCACAGCGTGGACGCAAAGAGAGGCTGATAAGAAATGACCACCATTTTCATAAGACTCAGCAGAGTTCCTCAACATCCCTTGGGTGTGTTTGAACCAGCCCATAAAAGAGACCAGCCCCTGACACAGACCAGCTGTTGGCATGCATCAGCATGCATATCACATCCTTGTTTTTGCAATGCACTGCCTCATGCCAGCAACTGCAGCCTTAAATGTATACAAAACATCTTGGAGTATGAAGGAGGCATCAGCAGGACTCACCCTTGACATGGTGTCCTCCTTGATAGTAGAGAAGGGGCTGCCAGCATGCTGCCTGTTCCCAGGGGGGGTCCAGCTCATGTCGCTGGGGGGTGACCCCACCTGCAGGCACAGGTCATAGGTTGCCAACTTGCGTCAGGCAGTGTGGCTTATGTAGTGATTGGAAAACAAGCTGGCATAGAGGCATGATACACTCAAGGGTTGTCACTTCATGTATAAAGCCCTTGCTTGCGTTGAACAGATGATAGCCGTTACATAGTACATTTAATCATGCATCCCATGTGTGACTTGAGGTAAGTACAGTCCTGAGTAGCTCCCTGCATAGGGATTTGTTCCAAAAGTGTCAGCAAACCAGAAAATTTGTGCTTTGAGGTGCTCTGAACCAGAGTGAACAGACCACTTGGACCCCACATTCAATACATGGCTCAGCAACTCACCTGAACTGCAAAAGTCATGCAGTGACAACATGCACGTCAGTTTCATATGCCAATGGTGCTTGCCTCTTGAAGATTGCCATCGCTGCCACTGACAAAGGGGCCAATGGAAGGAATGGCCAGGCCCTCCACGCCATGACTGACACCTGAAGGATTGGGGCTGGTTTTGTCCGACTTGAAGGCCACAATCCTCTGAGACAGGACGCCAGACCTTGTGCTCTGCATGGTGCTCTGCATTGGCCGGCGTGTGGTCTGCTGGTAGTCTGCCAGCATCTTGAGGGCCTGCAAAAGGCATGCAGAACATGTCACAGCTTGACGGTTGGGCTGCTGTCGGCGTGCATGGTATGCTGGACAGCGTGAAGCTAAGCTGTGACATGAATTTGCAAGAATGCAGTGCAAGCAAATGCTGTGATGCAATGTCAGAATGACGGGTGATGCCATACGCTGTCTGCAACAAGGAACAGTTGCAGTGTCTATGCTCACAGCATATCAGGACTTATAAACCTTGAGACAAACAACATCAACATTTGAGTCCATCAAGCACAAAGCTTCTGAATCATTGTTATAACACCACTGAAGGCACAGCAGGAATAGCCAGCTTCTCCTGAGCACGGCAACATTCTGCAGTAGCTGAAGCAGCAGCAGCAGCAACAGCAGAGTGAATGTTACAGTATCAACAGCCCAGCAGCAGCATGGTTTTTGCAGTATCAACAGCCAGTAGCAGCAGCTCAGCCTTGCAAGCTGCAAGAAGCAGTGCATCGCATGGCCCTTGCCTCAGGGCCAGTAGGGCTTGAGCCCTTGCCAGAATTGCCCCCAGCCGAGGGGTTCCTGGGAATGCGGCCAGGAGCAGCACTGTCCAAGGAAGCTGGCACAGCTCTCTTGGGCTCTGCGCTCTGTGCCTGATGACTGATGGCGTGAGCCAGAGTCCACAGTTGGTCACTGGCATGGCTCATGGACAGCTGCACTCACCATGCCATTGTCACCATGCCATGCTTAGATGTCACTAAGAGGAGAGGTGAATGCAATGCATCCTGATCGCCTTCAGCAGATGAAGGCCACTGGTAAGCAATGTACGAAAGGGATAATATCTATGCGTGAAGTATGCTGCGCAGAATGAGTGCTGGAGAGCATGGCTTGGGAAACATTGGCACACGACTGAAATGGTATCACACATATGGTATCAAGCATATGGTATCGCACATATGGTATCAAGCATATGGTATCAAGCATGAGATCAGGAAGGATGTGGCGTGAGATGAGAGTGAGGATGTGGCATGCAGGATTGTGGTAAATAGTCACCTCAAATCTGAGGACATCCACCTCTCTGAGGTACAAGTCAGCTGCCATCCATCTTGCCAGGCATGCCACATTGTGTGTCACCTGCATCATACACATGCTTGGCAGAAGCCCAAGGCAGAAGGCAGCCTGTCATATGCATGTGTGCTTTCATGTTCAGGATCTTGTGCTGGTCATCACCATGCCATGCCGCCGTGAGTTCTGAGTAGCTTGAGTGCATCACTTTTCACGTCCTTACCGTACCGTAGCGTAATCACTCAAACCAGGAACAACAAGTAGAGACAGTAGCGACCATTTAGGATGACAAACATGCTGCAGATGGTTGCAAACTGGGTGGTAGCACATTAGGGCCTATACCTGTGCTGTGACATTGGGGTTGCCATCCCTGTCACCCCCCATCCAAGATCCAAAGGTGAGGGGGGTAGTCCCTATAGGCAGCTCCTTGCCTGTGTGCTTCTTCAGTGCGGCGTTGAGCTTACGCATGTAGGCAGGCACTGCTGCCCATAGAGACTGCTCCACAATGTGTAGACCACCACGAGCCTCTGCACTTGCAGTGTGGTGTCGACTTCCAGACAAAGCGCCTGACGTCTTGACCATTTGCAACACAAGCATGCGCTGTGCATGAACATTGTTCTACATTGTCAACAACACTACAAACCCTGAATTTCCTGTCAGGAAAGTCTGCTGCATGTGGGTGTTGATATTTGGCATGCGTACAATGGCTACAATGACTTTCCACCTCCACAATGGCTGTATGCTTTGCAGTACCACTGGTCAAAAGTGTGCACATGACAATATAGCAAAGATACTAACGAGGAGACGAGTGCAGGCCTCTGCAGCGTGTGCTCAAAAGCAGTGACAAGGCAAGTATCCCCACAACTTACGAAGGCACAGAAAGAGCATAAGGCATAACAGCAGTGCCTCTGCAGAGGCTAGGCTGCCCTGTATTTAGCCTGACTACCAAGGTAAGCGCTAAGATAAGGGGTAACAGTCAAAGGCATGTCACAATGCTGGAAAGCTTAGATATACATGTACCAATAGTGCTTGTTTCTAGAAAGCTGGATAGACAGTTGCTGAGCTGAATTCAAGCTCCAGGGTGGTGTGAACTGCAGTGGGTTGCACCCCAAGCTTGAGGTGGTGAACAAGATGTGCACACATCATACACATGAAGAGTTGACTGACCATCAAGGGCAGAAGGCTTCTTGCGACGCAGCTCATCAGTCTGCCACAGAGCTGTGATCTCTCTCACCAGCTCCTCAATGGTGCTCTCTTTCTCCTCGTGGGTATGATCAGACCTGCGTACAGGTCACATTCGGTGAACATATCAAATCACATCTTCAACTGAGGCAGTTGCCAGGCTTTTGCCTCAATGCTCAGTTGCTGCTCGGTGATGGGTATGAGACGTCTCCCTTGACAGTTTTGCGTGCATACAGTCAGGCCTGAGTGCGCGAAGATACCTTTGTACATGTCTGCTGTGACTGGGCATTGAGCATGGCAGCCAGGCCATGCAAGAGCAGACCTTACTGCCAAGTGGCATAAGCGTGTAGCACAGCAGACTAGCGTTGAGAAGGACCCTCAGAGACACAATGCATCCTGATCCTGACATTGCTTGCAGGGTAAGGACCACGAAACATGCCTGTCATTTTGCGCCAGCAGGGTTGCAATGCGAGTGTGCTTGTACTGCAGTGTCCTTCGGTTGACTTGGGTTGGATGTGCTGTCAGCACAATCTCCACTCTCTGCAATAAAAAGCACATTTTGTGATGCACAGTAAATCTCTGTACATATACCTTGGCTAAGGGAAACAGCGACCTTTTTTGACAAGACTGAGCTGACATTACCTGCTTGCAGACAGAATCAAAGAGCTCGTCTGGAGAGATTCCTTGGGCAATCAGGGTTGCAAAGACTTCGTCAAAGTTCTTGGCGTTCATGCCTTCCATTCTGGTGGTGCGCACACTGCATAACACGCCATTCTGGGTGGGCTGTCTTTGCTTATAGCAGGCTTCATGCAGTGCTATTCAAGGTGGGAAGGAAAACCTGTGGTGAGTTTCAGCTATGCTTGTGAGGTTGAGATAGTGTCCGCATGCTCTGCAAATAGGCATAGCCTCCTCAATAGGCATAGCTGTCAGCTCGTCAGCCATCTTCTGCGCCAAAAACTTGGCAGCTTCCTGCAGAGGTGCAACATCAGTACCACGCCTTGACAGGATGTGAGTATGTTCAACGCCATCTGCAAACTCACCACGTCATGCTTCTTGGACAAGTCTGAAGCGCAGTGTGCCAGTGAACGAATCCTCTCGACCTAAACCGCATCGGAGGCCGTCAGCGCGCTAACAGTCTGTTGCAGAGCGGTCGGCGGACGAGCAAGGTTTCGGGATTGACCAAAGCGTAGAGAAGTAAGTCTAGGACGATGCAATGGCAGTGAAGCGAGCGTAGTAGGAGAAGGCATGTTCGGCCTGACCTTCTGAAACAGCTCGTCCCCGACCTCTATCTTCAGGCAGTCGTCCAGGAGTGAACCAAGCAACTTGCAGTCGTCCTCCAACGGAGCAAGAGGATAATCCTGCGCTAAGACATTAAGTTAAGCGACTACGCGCAGCCTCGTGTGGTCAGTCAAGGATCAACAGCTTACGGCGGCGAAATGAAAGTTGTCATAAACGTGCTCTGTCATCTTGCGGGTGCGACCTTGCGCAAGGCTCCCGCAGAGTTAGACTGGTGAACAGTTTGTCTTGCTCACTCTCCCTGCAGCGCGCAGCACGGTCAAGATGCCCAGTCTTTGCAAAACAATCGATATTGATTCCTGCTGCCAGCCCCCCCCCCCGCCCCCAGCCCCACCCCCCCTCCCAAAATGGATGGTGTAATCGGACGCTACCTACACGGAGCGTTCCGCGTGAACGGAACGGAGTACGTACGCGTGCACATGACTTGCTCCCTTGCAAGCTAGCAGCGCTGCCCTACCATTTTGGCCACAACCTCTTGTTTATGTTGAGCAAATTTCAGCTTTCATGTCACACACCTCTATCACAGCCTCCAAAGCAGCTCCGGGCTGCCGCCTTAGGAGGCTCCCGTCATATGCATGCATCATCGCTGAAAAGCGTAAACTTTTCTTTTCCTTTTCATTTTATTCAAATATTTAAAAGATTCTTGCCAAAGCAGGCAAAGAACACTCTAGCACCTGTCTAGCATCTTTTGCAGGCAGCTAGCACATGTGGTATACGCTGCTAGCACGGAATTACTGCTTACTGCTCATCAGGTCATCATCATTGACATGCACACATGATGTGATCCTCACATGGGAGACATGCATAACAAGCGCATTCTGACACGGGTGGAAAAATTACGCTCACAGAACATCAGCTCAGCAGACAGTTTGGTTCACTACTGACTATTTACAGAGCAGTGCAGAGACTCCATCATCATGAGCTCATCCCGAGAGTGTCCAGAGGCAGTGCTATAAGAGATCAACATATCGGCTGACATTTTCTTCTGAGAACACACCTTGCACACATAGAGTCTACAAGCTACTTAACAACAGTATACTACGTAGCAGCTTGGTACCTAAAAGCAAATATTCAAATCGGCTTGCAACTGCACCAGGCAAAATGCAACTTGTGATACACCACTGTATCTGAACATCAAGCTAGACAAATATACAGCAACAGTGCACAGAACAGCTTCAGCACTTGCTGAAAACCATGGCTTGTGTCATCTGCCAATGATCACAATCTTTGCCCTGCAACTTGTGCAGCAAGTGCCCTCAGAGCTGCATTCTCCCTATTGCCAGCTTGCAGTCGATGCTGAGTGCCACCAATTGGGGCACCACACTCTGGACACATGCTGGCTTGCGTCGCTCCACCGCACTCAGTTATGATGTATGGATGACCCTTGACACACTCATACCAGTGTCCTTGATTTGTGAAGCCCGGACCTGCCAGGCTCGGTACTTCACTGACAAGCGCTCTCACCACTGACTTCAGCTGCAAGAAATCAACATTAGCACCAGTTTGTATAGATATTCTGGGTGGCTCTGGAGCCATTGCGGTGAGCAGGTCAAGCAGAGTTGTCTGCTCATGCATAAGAGATGCTGCCTCATGCAGATGCCGTCAGTTATTATAGCTGTGAACAACAGGTCTAGCAACATACATGCTACTCCATGCCAATTCAGACATGATGCAGCACAGTGAAACGGTCAGACACAACATGTTGTACAGTGTAAGTGCAGCTTGTGCAGACTTGCCAATGCTCACAATCTTTGTCTTGCAACTTGTGCAGCAAGTGCCCTTATAGCTGCACTCTCCCTGTTGCCAGCTTGCAGTCGATGCTGAGTGCCACCAATTAGCGCACTGCGTCTGCGACTGCTGGGTGGTCGGCAGACTTTGGCCATAATGCAAGCCCATTTGGTACTTGTATAATTACATTGTGAGCCTGTGGACCTATGTTGCTAGTGCATGCATGGGCATATTGCAGCCAAGTTTACAGGTCACAGGACCCGTGCAGACATCCTATTGAGCCCATTGACCCATGCAGCTATTTGCATGCTGTGACTGCATTTTGCTTTGGATGTTGCAGCTGCTGCTGTGGCTTGTTGCTGCTAAATGTTGCTGCTGGTGCTGGATGCTATTACGTGAGCTGCAGCTGTTGACTTTTGCTGAATGCTGTTGCCGCAGGCAGCTGCTGGGGTTGCTGAATGCTGGTGGTGGTCTGCCAAATGCTGCTGAATGCTGTCGTCAAACGTTGTTGCTGTTGTTCATCGTCGCTGAATATTGTTGCTGGACATTCCTGTTGAATGTTGTTACTGCTGAATGGTACTGGTGCTGGTGCTGGTGCTGGTGCTGCAGCTTAATGTTGTGGAATGCTGCTACTAGCTGTCGCTGCTGTTACTGTTGCTCAATGCTGTTGCTGCAAGCTGCTGCTGAATGGAGTTGGTGGTGGTGCTGATGCTGCTGCTGCTGGTTGCCTCTGAATGATGTCCAATGGAAGTTGTTGCTGTTGTTGATGGTTGCTGAAGGCTGATGAATGCTGTGACTGTTGTATGTTGATGCTGCCGCTGCTATTTGTTGCTGCATGCTGCCTCAGTGTTGATGCTTTGGGAATGTTATTGCTACTACTGGAGCTGCTGCTGCTGGAGCTGCTGCTGCTGCTGGAGCTGCTGCTGGCTGCTGTTACTGTTGCTGCTGCTGACGGTTGCTGAATGCTTTTGCTGCAGGCTGCTGCTAAAAGGTATCAGTGCTTCTGCTTCTGCTGCTGCTGATGTTTCCACGCATGTCGACGCGCTTCGCGCGTTTCACACGCGTTCCGCATGCTTTTGACAGCGGGACATGTGATGTCCCGCCCAGAGTATAACCCTTACTTGGCGCCAAGCCTTGTCTGTCGATTCGTGCAATGTTAAGCTCGCACACTGTCATCAACAGCGTTCCGCTACAGCCGGCCTATAGCACGATTGGTAACAGGGAGAGAGTGGTCTCCCCGATAGGTGATCACACTGGATCACAAGGCTGCTCCGTCACGACATGGAGGCTTGGAGGTCCTGTCCTACTTTGCTTGTTGCCGCGGTGGTGTCAGTGTTATTCACGTCACTGGTTGCTGCGAAAAACATTCACCAACCTCTCGGCGTACCAGCGAGTCACCGTGCGCTGGGTCTTTACCGGTCGCCTGGAGATGCGGACTTGGCCTTGCGGCACAGACACCTGTTGCAGACTGACGAATTTGAGAAGTCTTCGGCCCACGTCGCCAGCGCACCTTCGTACGCTGTTGTCGCCGCACAGCTTACTGACGCTGCATATGGCTGTAACACGGTCACTGCCTCAATTCAGCTGTGCGGTGTTGCATCAAGCCTGGCTGCCCCATCATTCCAAAGCTGTATAGCGGCTGCACTGGGCATGACATCGATCCAAGTTGCAAGAGTAGTTGTCACCAACATCATCACCAGTGTCGCGCACGACTGTCCTCCACCAACTGAGCCGGAACCTGACTTGGGACTCAGGAACACAGCCACCTTTGCCATCAGACTTCGTCTGCTGTACCAGCTTTTCTGGCCACTGATCAACCCCATGTTATTGCAAGACATAATTTGTTTTGGCCATACCACTTTTAACTTCCATTTGGCATCTGGACTGTGTAGAGCTAGTGTAGAGCATATGGCATCGCTGCACTAGCGCCCTTCTTCATTGCAGCATCACTACAGCAGTTTCGAAAGAATTCTTTGGTGCTTTTTTGTCGAACACCCTGAACAATGAGTGCTTAATCAAGCTTGGTGCATGTTGTGTTGACAATTATTGTCTGATTGACTCCCCTGATGAGTCCTACTGCCTGGCGCCGTGCAAACTTTGCACTGCAAAGGCGGGACTCAGCTGACATCATATTGCAAGAGAGAGAGAGCTCTTGCCAACGCCCGAACGCCCTCTATCTCCAGAGAACGTCCCACGTTTTGCCGATCGCCCCGGAAACGCCCCGGGCGCTCCCACGCTCCTGCCCGCGCTGGAGCCTGCGTGGGAGCGCTGCGCTGGGCGTCGGACGCCCGCTGAGACCCGCTCGCGCCCTCTGTCCGTCGCAG
>JAABUP010004206.1_pt1 | contig 23924 bp, 30 predicted proteins | sample 5559201 | NCBI WGS metagenome assembly JAABUP01 (sample SAMN10711887, study PRJNA513373) | rock metagenome | isolation source: Antarctica rocks | place: Antarctica
AAGCTGTGACGTCCTTGACAGGCTGCTGTGGTTCTGCTGCGAACCACTGCAGGCAAATCAGCAAATCCCTTGCCTCTCACGAGCAGGCCTTCATGACACACCTCCCAGCTGCAGGGTAATCAAGGTGAAAAACAGTGAATTGAACATAATAAGGTCACTCAAAAGGATTTTTCCAACCGTTGGCATGGGCACTGCGAAACACCTATCGTTTGTGACGGCCTGGTCATCCAAAGTGTGTTGCACAAGATGTAGCTCGGTGAAGGGAGCCGCTTGGCTTCTAATCAGAAGGTCTCGGTGGCTGACCTTCCTCCCCGGCCGGCCACTCAGCCCTGTGAGTTGTTCAGCAAGCTGTAACACCTGCTCGCGCCCAGTGACGCCTAGGAGTTCGCACTGCATATGTGGTCACGACATAGAAGGAAGCCTGTACAACCCTCCTGTCTGCGCAGCCTTTGCCCTTGCCTACTACATGGAGCAGACTTGCACCAAAGAACTCGCGTGAAGCTTGAACACGCGCTTCCTTCGAAAGCAGCACCTGCTCCGAGACCAAAAAAGCCTTGACTTACTGTTCTGACAATTCAGAATACCTTCCTGCGCAATTACTGTCGGTTGACAATTATATGCGTCCTTTCTGCGTCACTTCTGCGCTTCAGACAACAGAGTGCAAGGCTTTTGGCACAAACACTGCACTTTGAGGTCTTGTGTACTACAAACCTCGTATACTCCTAATGTGAGCACTTGTTTGGGTCACTGCGTACACTTGCGCACAATACGAGAATATATAAAAAGTTCGGGTGTGGGCAAAAATGGTCTCGATGTAACTCAAACATTGCGTGCCATAAGGTTTGCATGGCTCTCAGGGGCTTAAAGCAATTTTGGTTGCAGGAAACGACCCATCATAGCATGAGGCAGGGCATTCTGCGAATTCTGAATACACAGAAAAACCCTTATTGCGGTAACAAATTCTGCCCGTGTCCTGAGTGAACTGTTGCAGCATGCTCTTGATGCTGTGCTGTGAAAAATCACGCACTGTCATTCATGCGGGTGCACAATGGCTTGCGCAATTATTCCATCCTCCTGTTCTGCAGGCAATGCACAGATCACAAAGTGAAATGTACAATCTTTGAGATCTCTGAAGGCATGCTGCGTGGACCTCAAGAATTCCAACAGTACAGGGAAAAGCAAAGCTGTGCCCAAGGCAGTCGCAGCATGAACCCAGCTAGAGCAGCTTTGCAGGCGTGATGCACAAACCATACAGAGTTTGATCAGGTTCTGCCAAGCAGCATCCTTGGGAAAATGTTACTAGATCTAATCAATGCAGGGATCCACATGAAAGCTGCCTTGCATGCAGAGCTTTTGCAGCACACGTATAGCAAGGGTATACTTTCAAGCACAGTTGAGACACACTGATAGGCAGATGGAACACCACAGTAGCTTGTACGTTCAGTGCATACCTGCATGAGGCAGAGTGCATCGAGCAATCTGACACCCTGTACAGAGCTCGGGGATGTGAGCCATTGCTGCAATGGTCATGGCAGCACAGCTGGCCAAGACAGCTTCTTGTCTCTTGCTGGCATTGACCAACGGATCTTTCAGCTGCCCATTCAATTAAATTCCATGGCAACATGTAGAATTTGCCATATTGAGAGGCAACACCGTCATGTACATGTGGCATCGGGCTGCAACATCAACACTCTCTGCTTCCTTGACTCGATTTGCTGGGCTTCTCTGTGTCATGATGTGCTGGTTAGGTGTTTTCATCCCACAGCACATTCTCACTTAAGTCTGTGATACATAGGAGAGGTCAGTGTTGCATACCAAAACCAGCAAATGACATTTGCCCCCAACCATAATGTCAACCAGCATGACCACCTGCACTAGGTGGTGGAGCCTGTTCAGCTGACAAACAGAGTCATGCTTCATGCTGAAGTCCTGATAGGAGGCTGTGGCTCTTGTGATTTGGCAGTGGGTGGCTGCAACAGGCAGGTCACTCAGTCAGTAGTGTCTAAGCGATCAGACTGAGGTGCAAGCAGTTTGCAACAGAAGATCAACTCCCATGACTGTGTTGTGCCTGCATACCTTGGTGACAGGCACTTTGTCATGGCGAGGAATGTCCTTGAAGAGTTTCTGCAGGTAGCAATATATAGTTGCGAGTGATGTTCAGGTGACACTGGTAACAATCGGCACATCGCAACGCAGATGAGCAAACCACATTGCCCATGCATTCCCACAAACGAACATGCATCCACAGATGTATCTCACCCCTTTGTTCATACTGTTCCACATGGACTCTCCAGCTGTGTTCATGAACAGCAGACCTCCCACCAAGGCACCAGCAAGCAAGAGGTGAAAGTAGCCATCGACCCTTGTCATGCCCCGCAACATGGCAGACAGATTCCTGGAAAAACCTACTCTGCATGCATGACCAGCTGAGCAACGCTCTGTGGAATAGCTTGCAATCTGAAGAGACTTGTGATGTTGCACCTGATTGCTTCTGCTGCTGATACCGGTAGTTGGCCCAGCCTGACCTAGCTCGTGGGGGACTATAGTACTGCTGACTTGTAGCTGAATTCCAGTTGCCAGCTGATGACCGTGTGTAACCACCTGCTTGTCCTCTGTTGTACATGTCTCGCTTGTTTGCTGTATGTGCATAAATTTGAATGTACTAACGCGTGAAACGCAGCGCGTCAAGATGCACTAAGTCAGAACACACAATACCATTGCCAAGGACTTCATAGGCCTCTGAAACTGCCCGGAAGCGCTGCTCAGCGTGATCTGCTGACGCTTTCGTCCCACCAGTATTTCTGTGACAGCACACACAGACTGACAATGGTGCGTGCGTGTATGCGCGTCTTGCACTGCAAGAACTTCCTGTTTCGATCACCTGTCAGGGTGACACTCTAGAGCCAACTTCCGAAACGCTTTCTTGACTTCGTCCTGAGAAGCGTTTCGTGATACACCCAGTACTTTGTATAGATCCATGCTTCATTCAGCCAAAATATACAGGAAGACTGTGCGTGCAAGATGTCAAAGTGTAGCTCTGTTGGTACATCATGTCGCTACTAAAGACTATAAGCATGGTCCAGTTTGGTCAGCACGAGAAGCATCAAACCATTCAGTATGTCCTGTCACAGTGCGGGGGTTCGGTAACCACATAACGCTCGAAATTGGTCCAGGTTCTTCTTCTCTCGACACAAATTAGGTGCCACAACTGAAATTCAAGGTCCAATGCAAAGTGTCAGCCATCACCGGTGCTGTGTTACATAACTTTTCCATCAGCGGGCTGGATGCTATGCCTGCGCATTCAGAGAGTTGCAGTAATGCACAAATGGGCATGTACATGTCCATGCTTCAAATGTGGTCAACCACAGCAATAACTGTCTATTGTGCCGTAGGGCACAGACAACAAAGGTCATAGATGCTGCATATCCCAGCAACAATGTGCAGCTAGGTACCAATTTGTCATAAACAAAGATGACAAATCCTACAAGGTATGGTGACGAGGTATATCTGCATATTCAAAACATAACTTAATATGTGTACATGTCAAATTGTAGACACTGCTGCTGACTCATTGTGTTTCAAAAAGGGTGGGGGGGGTAGGATCAAGAGGAGGAGGGAGCTACACCCTAGGCCATGTGTCAATGTACTTGGGGTTGGCAGCGTAAGTAGTACAAAACATCATGCTGCCAGGTCAAGCATCTATGTAGGCACTCACATCAAGGCATCAGGATCCAAACATGGCAGAGCCTGCTCTGACGAGGGGACAGATACAAAGTAAGATGAAATAGCCACTCTGAACCGTCTGCAGTACTGCTTTGGCGAGATGACTGTTGGCTCCTTGCGGGCTCCACCCAGCATGACAGACGACTTCACCCAGGTCTCAAGCTGCTTGTCCCATGTGTACTGCACGGCATCAGACACTTGCTTGACTATCCCCGTAGGCACCAGGGCATTCTCCAGAAAAGAGAAGAAAGGAAAAGTTTACGCGTTTCAGCGATCATAACGGGAGCTCAGAGCTATGGCATTCTCCACATGTATTGGCAGGAAGCTTGCATACGCTTGCCAGAAGCATAAAGTGCACCAGCCTGAAGTCAAAGACCAGACAGAGCTAGAACTGAACAAGCACAGCATGAAGACATAAGAGCTGCTGCTGGTGATGAGACAGCCTGCAGGGACAGCACACCTGGCGGATGAAGTCGATGATGCCAATGACCAGGCGGTGAGTGTGGCTATCCAGGCCAACCAGTAGGCTGTAGTCCATGACGCCCAGCCCGGCCAAGAATGCTGTATCCCGCCAAAGCACAGCTTCCAGCTTGGCATGTGCTGCCTGATCTACCTGAACCCACTTCCAATGTTACATACCATATACCAGACCATGTATGTACAATGTATGTATGATATATATAGGTCCACTGCCTCGATCAAGACGACAACTGCATTGATCTTGAAAGCTCAATTGAAACTCTGTGTCAGGTATTAAGCACACTGACAAAATGTTGTCTCTGGCGACTCAAAAGAGGCCACCCACATCCTCTCACTGCACTGCAGGCTGCCTCACTTCATGCTCACGCAACAGAAGCATTGCTGCTGGCCATGTAAACAGGCCATGACTGGGCTGCATGTATAGCCTGATAAGACGTGTGTAATGTCACAAGGCACTGGGCATGGCATGCAGAGCGGGCAATCTGAAGAAGCATGACGAGGCTGACCAGTATGGGTTGAGTGAGGTTGTTCTCCCTCAAGTTGTCATCCATGAGCACAGCTCCAGCTTGGGTGGGGTCTTCTTGAGACCACCTGCTGCGCTCACTACCCTTCAAGTCGTAGATGCGTGTGGTGTTGGCAGCATACAGCACATTCTCCATCACAAGCACATCCATGACTGAGTCCTTGCCTGACGACAGTGCACCTGCTGCAGCGGAGCCGATGTTCTTCTTGCTCACCTGCACCATAGATTCGTGCCTTTCAGGCCTGTCTTTGGCGATTTGCCTTTCAGGACTAGTATTTTTGTTGGGGACGAGCAAAACACTGAGGCTAAGCAGGGAGATCACACCGTGACTAGCAAGTAATGACCACTAGAAGCAATGATATGATGCAGACAATATCTCTGTGCTGCAGTCACATCTCCAGAACAAAAGAAGGTAGACTTTGTCCAGGTGATCTACAGACACGCCAGGGTGAGGTTGCACCTGGCAAGGAATCCAATGTCAGCTTGAAGTGCGCTTGGCAAAGCCGCACATGATGTGCAGCACTCAATACCAGGTACACCAATGACAGATTCCGATACTGATCTGTCAGGTGCATCTTTTCCTATACCCGGAAACAGTAAGTCTTCCTTATTTGGCATTTTTTATTATTTTGGTTGTATTAAGATCAAATAAAATCTTTAGGATTTATTTGATCTTAATACATAAAGATTTTATTTGATTTTAATACAACCAAATATTAAAATCAAATAAAACATAAAGTTTTTATTTGATTTTAATATTTGTCTTTTGTATATAAAACTTGGTATTGAAATTTGGTGTAGCACTAGCGAGTATGATGATGGTGTGGAGAGCAGGCATACCTGGTACAAGCCTAGCACCTTGGCCAGACATGTGTCCTGCTCCTTCTGATGCGCCCCACACAAATACCTGAAGTACAACAAAAATGTATCAGCTGCTGGCGTATCGCCTGGTTGCTGAGCATAGCTTCTTTCTGCAACATCATTCAGGAAGCATGTTTGCAGCAGCGCTTGCCATGACTCAGTAACAGCAGTCTCCATGACAGTGCACTGACACACATATTGCAAGCAGATTCAGTTACTTGTGCAGCTTTGATGGTAGCGCTCTTGTGAGGTGACTGACACACACCTGAAGTAGGCTGGTGCAAAATCAAGCACAAGCAGGTACACAGACAGCTTCAGCGTTGCGGCTAGCAGTCTTGCAAGTGGAATGGCACACACCTGAAGTAGGCTGGTGCAACATCAAGCACAAGCAGGTACACAGACAGCTTCAGCTTTGATGCTAGCACTCTTGCAAGTTGAATGGCACATACCTGAAGTAGGCCGGAGCAAAGTCAAGGAAGGACTGCTTCTCGGAACGAGTCAGCTGCTTCACCACATACCGCTCATCACGCGTCTTGGCAAAGTAGACAGCAGACTTGCCACCGCGAGACAGCCACTTCTTACACCGGCTCAGACAAGCAATGAAGACAGGTTGACCCCCCTCCACCACCGAACTCCTCAGCGCTTCAAACTGAGGCGCGTAGTAGGCAGTCACCTGCATGTTGCACACCAGGGTTGGTTACAATGTTGCTGGAACATATGCTACCCACGCGTTTCCCTTGAGTGCCACATTTGAAAGCCTGCACACGCCAGGAAGCTTTGCCACAGTGTGGCACTGTGACCAATGCGACTGTGCTCATGTCAGCAAAAATGAATTTAAATGACCAAATGACTCAAGCACTGACTGATGAACTGGAGTAATTAAATCCAAGAGACAGCGCGGATGCATGACAGCATGCTCTCATGCATGCATCAACAAGTGAAGTCATAAAGCCCTCTGTTGAAGCCTGCTGGCATCATCTACATTAGCAATCTTGGCAGCAGACAAATGTGATTCAGGACCTTTTTTGCGATGTGGAGATCCAGCAGAAGCCAACCTGGAAGCTGACCCGAGCCCAGGGCATGCCAGGAGCTGAGTCCTCAAACACATGCTGGAAGTCCATGCGCTCTTCAGACAACAGCCCTTGCATATCTGACGCACCACTTCCAGGGCCCTCCACACCACCTCTTTCAGATGCCTTGCCAGGTTCGCTGCCACCAGCCCCGCTTATGGCACCCCTTGGAGAATTGGGGTTGTCAGCAGCACTGCTGGGGGTGAGTCCCCACCTTGAGCCGGTCATACTGGTTTGTGATGGCTCGGGTCTGACAACATCACCTGCCTGTGCATGTGCTGCTGTGGATGGCATAGCTGCAGGCTGTGCCTCTGCTCTTGACCCAGGCAGATCTACTCGGTGTGTTGCGCCTGCACTACAATGCATGTGTCAGAAAAGAGCAGTATGTCATGACTATAGGCAGCAGGTGTACAGGACAGAGCTGCATTTGACTGCGTGTGATAGACAGTCATGGTCTTTTCAATCCCGAGACGTCTATTTTAATTCAGATATGTCATCCCTACACTGGAAATCTAAACCGAGAAACGTCTGGGGACAGTGTCAACACTTTTACACTGTGGAGATGTTTTAGGTCTGACCATTCTTTGATTGTGTTGCTGCAGCAGCCAATGATGTTTAGCAAAGCAAGATATGCGATCAAGACACATCAATGGCCTAAAGGCATTGTGGCGTGTACTGTTGCCCAATGGGGAGGGATCAGCAAGGAAGAGTAGATTTAGAGTATCAAGCCTGAGCCACAGCATGTGCAACAGGATGTGTACTTCAGGTTTGCCTGGAGGGATGCACAGCTTGCCTGCTTTATTGGTGAAGGAGCCAACATTTGGGGAGAGGGGAGCCATGATGGCAGCTCTGAGACTTGCCTCCCGCGCACTGCCACCTTTGGTGGGCTGGTTGGCAACCTGCTTGGCAGCAGCTGCCTTGTGCCTCACCTTCTCATGTGAATCCTTCAAATGGGTCTGGTACAACCTGGAACATTTCCACAATGTAGAAACGTGTTTTTACTGTCCCCAGATGTTTCTGAGTTGAGATTTCCAGTGTAGGGACGACGCTTCTGAGTCAAAATAGACGTTTCAGGATTGAGAGCTGCACATACGCATGCAGAATGGCAGCCTGCATGACTAACCCAGTCAGGTGGACAAGTCCAAGAGCAGCAGCAAAGAGGGAAGTGTAGGACATAGGCCGCAGGATGAGCCATGATGCTTATGGCTCATTCGGAACTGAGAAACTGTTGAGATGGGACTTACTTGCTGGAGAGAGCATAGGCAATGATGGATGTGGGCTCATCGTCAAAGATAGGCACCACAATGTCGCCAGCTCCGATTGCCAGCAGAGCTCTGCTCCTCAACTCAACCTGCATGGCCGCAGTCATAAGACTCAGGGTCAACGCACATGCCCTGAGCATTACGTAAAAGGAATTAAGCACACCAGTATACGATGCGCTGACATGAAACACAAGTCATTTCTTTTGTTGCTTAATGATATTAAGATTTTACTTTGAAGTGAGCACAGAAGCAAGGACAGGTGCAGTCAGTCTGAGCCTCAGACATTCATGTATTGTGATAAATCGTTGTGACAAAACTCACTTTCTAACAGGTTGAGCAAGTTCCTGCCCAGTAGCTAGATTGCCCAGTAGCTAGATTTGTAACACTTTCTGGTGTATGCGCATGTGCATCACAGCATGTTCCCGGTAGAAGTACAGACTGACAGGATGGCCTCACCTTTCCATGTGACAAAGGGATAGTGTTGGGCTGCAGCTGGGCTTGTTTGTAGCTGGCTCCTCCAGCTGAGATGATCTGGCTCATCTGCTGTTGACTCAGGGACGGACTGGACTGCATGCTGTTAGGCATGCCCTGCAAACAAGCCACAACTGTACGTGACCAATCGCCAATGCATGTGCACGCATTGTTGTATGATTGTGAATGGGTCAGGTGATTGTAGGAATGTGCACAAGTAAGTCGAGCTGTGTCGCTGCATGAGTGCAAACAGCTGAGACTGATGTGGCACTTTACACAGGTCAATGGTGCTGCCCACTGCCTGCTGTAGTACCATGAGTGGACTGCTGCAATTACTGCAACTAGTGGCATGCCAGTATTGCCTTGGCCAGTCTGCCCTCAGCAAGGTGCTTGTCAGCTATTCAGGCAGACACACATGCAAAGAGCAGCATTTGCAACATGCAAGATTGACTACAAGGCACCTCGTACCGCAGGGCTGGGTGCGTGCGGCTGCAGTTTGGAAGGTGCAGGTTGCCGTTTGAGAAGGCCATCAACAGTATTCCTTAGGGCATCAGGCTCCACTCCTTCTAGTTTGCCACTGCCCCTTCTGGAGAGGGAGGATTCCACCTCGTGGCTGTCCAGCACGTTCGCCCAATCATCAAAGTGGGATATCAGGGCAGATGCATCGCTGAGACCTCTTTGGGCAGGAGCAACAGCGGAGACTGCTCTTGAAAGCGGCTCTGTAACTTCTGTCTGAACCTCTTGCCAGTCCGCCTGCAGTGTACTCAGTATGAAGTTCTGGATGGTGACACGGTGAGACACTCACTGAGACTGTAAGGTATTACAAAAATGTGAGCCAGGACAAACTGAGTTCACCCTGCAATTTGTCCAGGTACTCACTGTGTCCAGTCACACGAGGACTGTGTGTCTGGTCTGGTTGCTTCCAACACATGACAGGAAAGTTGCTATGTGGTGCAAACACTGCTTGGCACCGTCAAGTTCTTGATGTGCAAGAGATGCGCAATTTATAAGCACAGCAGACCATCTTTAACATGTGCTGTAAACAGCAGGCACAGAGACCTGCAACCATTAAGCACAGGAAGCCTAAACAATGAACACAGAGGGCTTTGGCACAAGGCTTACCAAGGATCTGGCAGGAGGATGACGGCCTTCAGATGCTGCAATATCACTGTCCACCCTGTGCAACAATGCTCAAAATCGACCATCGTTGGAGTTTCAGTAGCAGATGTTTGCATCTGGATGTAGATAGCTGTTCACCAGCTTTCCCTGAGTGCAGCACTGGCATGTGGGCGCAAGAGATGCAAGCGTTGCTACAAGATCTGCATGCATAAGCGATACATAGACTTGTTTCGCCTGCGACACACTGAACAAATGATGCGTGCAAAAGCACCACACACATGTTCAGACGCATGCTGATGCCATTGACTGATTTACAGGTGCATGATCAGGTGGATCATCACCTCTGATGCCTGAACACAGCTCTGCCTTTTGCAGCTGTTGGTGACAGATCAGTTGCCCCTGGAGGTTGGCTGCTGTTCCCTGACACAGCAGCAGCAGCATCACCAGCTGCATGGTGCTCACTAGCTTCCTTCGCTGCACTCAACATGTTCGGTTCTTCTGGCACAGGTTCATCATGCCCTTCCCCAACCCTTGTGTTCCCTTCAGCTCCCACACCGGCAGCACCAGCATCATTGCCAGCATCAGCTGTTGCTGCAGCATGGGTATCTGCTGTGCCTTGCTGGAAAACAGACTCTATGGTGACACCCTCCAAGTGCTCCATCTTTGGCTCAGCCATGGGCTGAGGGTTTGTGCCTTCAGGGCTAGGCTTGGACGGCGAGGAGTCTTGCAGACCAAGAGCTTGTAGCGCCTTGGAGTGCTGGCTGACTCTGATCAGCTCACACTTGACGTAGCTGCTTTGCTGCACGTGCAGATGAACCTCCACATAGGCTAGCTGACTGATTGGCCGGCCCACTCTCAACAGCGTCTGCAATCACAAATAGTCCATATCAAGGCGTTTAGTTAACTGCCTCGCTTGCTCCCGTTTGTGTTTGACAAAGCTATCCCAGATATTGTGACTGCATATCTTGTGTGTGTATTTTTCTGACGATATTTGTAGGGATGTGCATGCATCTGAGTCTGCACGAGCAACACAGTGCATACACACAAGCAAACACTTGTTGATTGGTTGACAGTGCTGCTTTCTGATTTGACAAGCTGCATTTGTCTACGCATTTCCTGTGCTGCAAAGCAGGGCACAGGCCTGCTGACATCTTCACAACACAAAACAGATATGGTAATGTGCCATACCTCGTCAGCAGACAGCCTGGAGCTGTTGAGCCATTGAAGCGTGCGCGCACGCTGCTCCAGTGCTGATGCAACGAAACGTCGAGCAGCAGCAGCAGCATTCATTCTTGTGGGCGTTGACCGCTGACCCTGCCTCTCAAGATTCAAAATTGTCTGCGCCACAATGCCACCAGGCAAAGCAGGGGGAGGGGTGCTAGACACTGCTGTTGGACTGGCCTGTTCTTCTACAGTCAACGACTCCAGCTCTGGCTCGTCCTTGTCAGCACTCTCCTCCTGAGGCCCTTCTGCATTGCTGTTGTGCCTGTTGTCCACGCTGTCATTCTCGCTAGATGCGACGCTTGAGGCTTGTGTGTCATCAGCCTGGAGAGCCTGCTGTGCCAGCTCAGCTTCCTCCACAGCTGCATGCCTGTTGACAACTTGCAGCGGGGCATCATCACGTGTCAGGTCTGGCAGGCTGTCAGTGCTGAGCTGGCGACCTGGCCCTTCTGAGCCTTGCAGGGAGCGCAGCGAGTTGGGGACCGAGTGAGAATGCGAGATTGGGCGAGCGTACACGACCGGATCATGGAGCGTTGCAGCCCAAGTCATGACCAAGACTGCCAGAGACCGCCTGAGTCTGCCAATCTCCCATAGCATTTTGACGTAGTTGGGGACTCTGAGAGTAGCATGAGGGTAACGGTCAGCCTTTGGGTCAGTTTCTGCCCCTGACCCAGGTAGGGGTGCCACAGGCTCCAACCAGGTGTCAGCATCAGGGGTGAGTAGGTTGGCCACATCCCTCAGCATGCTGTCAAAGGCTGCCCGCTCTTCTTCAGCAGCCTTGAGCAGGTCAGTGACTGAGGAGGCTATCTGGAGACCTCCAGCTGTAGCTTGTTCTGCTCCAGGCATTGCGTTGCTCAGCTGCCTGTGTAGTGCTGCTTGCAGTACGCTGAATGCAGCTGCAGCTTCCTGCATAAGCAGCACATCATACTTAGCATGCACACTGATTGTGGGCTTTTATGAAGCGTGCAAGGTGCCTGCATAGCCTGCATGTACAGCATAGAGCCATTGGAAACATAGCATCAGCACACATCAGCGCGACCACAGCATTCAGGAGTGGCTGGCAGTGGCAGCAAGCCTGCCATTCATTGTGACCTAAACACACAGGCTGCATTGCACAAGCTCTGCCTCTCTGCAGCAAGAGTGAGAGCATGGGTGTGGTGGCACCTGGGCGAAATCTTCCAACTCCTGGTGCAGCCAGGAGTGCTGCACATCTCGCTGCACGCGTAGACACCGTGCCGGCACCAGAACTGTGTTTGGACAGATCTCTTCATGGTGGAAGCACAGGATTGTGCTGCCTGCGTTCACCAATAAACTTCTTCAGTTGTTTTCTGGACAAATGTACATGAGCAAAACACGTATCCTGTCAATCAATACTGTCACACAGGCTGAAGACGCAGACGCTACATGTGAAATGGAACGGCCAGAAGACTCAGCTTCACGACCAGCGTTGTGCTTCCAAGCACACCATGCTGAATTAATGCATGTCTACAGACCTTAGTGACATGCAGGAGATCATGCTGATATCCAAGAACAACATACAACAGCATAGATTTGGAGTCCTGCTTGGCGATTGCATGCCACCCAGCATCTGCAAGTACACACCTGTGCCAAAGTAGCGTACAAAGCTGCCATGTAGGCTTCTGCCTTGTACCCTGAGGTGAGGGGCACCAAAGCTGAGCTCTAAGAAGTGACCCAGAGACAAGCACAGGGCATCTGACGACAGCAAGACTCGCCGTACTGCTTGCATTTGTGCAGCATCCACCTGGGACATAGCACATATCTGAACAAAAGGGCAGTTCGACAAAAAACACTTTTGATGTATTTATCTTTGATGTTGTTTCCATTATCAGGCAGTCTCTGCGCAGGATTTTGACCACAATGCTGCAAGCTTGATTGAGCTGGCTGTAATGGGCAGGATATCATGGAACAGAGGAAGACACTGCCTGCATCTGCACCAAAGCATGAGGTCCAGGCAATGGACACATAAGCAATGCATGAAAGCACAGTATGTATTGTGCAAGCATTGCATGTCTTGTGTGCATATTTGTGAGCTGCATGAAGAGTGAGGATGTGGAGCCATACATTGTGCAGATATGGAATCCAAGCTACCTGTAGAGGGCGAGCCCAAAACCACACCTGACCCTTGTCAGAGCCTGGTAGCTCCTTGCCACCGGGTAGTTGACTCACACTCAGAGTCACGCGCCCTCTGTTGTGCAGGAACGTGCGCAGGTGAGCAGTGACGCCGTCTCCACAAGTCACATTGGGGCATTTCTGAGGAGCTGTTGCTGCCAGGAAGGAAGCCAGAGGCATGTCATTGCCTTGGTAGTAGTCTATGCGCTGTACACTGGACGGCTCGCACAGCAGGCCCCTTGCAGGGTTGCGGCACATCTTGCACACAAACAAGCGCTGCCTGCTGTAGACCTCAGCCAAGGAGGGTGGACGAGACTCTGTCTCTACAGGTTCAGCCTGGTTAGCCTTGTGTGCATCGCTGCCCGCCTGCCCAAGGTGGTGAGTTGTGCCTGGGCGCTGGGCAGCATCATTGACTAGCCTGGGTGGAGCGGCGGTATCTGACAGGCTTGAGAAAAGCTGACGCTGGGCCCTTGCGTGACCATGGCCCAAGCTGCTCTGCTGGTGTCCTTGAACAGCAGGGAGGCTGCTGGCCAAGGCAGATGCAGATGGAGACGGCATGACAGCCTGGGGAGCACGTCTGACAGCTTGATGCACCAGGTTGGCAGGGACGCTGCTGCTACGCTGCCTGCTCATCCCTGCAGTCTTGCCCAGAAGGCTGTGTTGGCCTGTCTGTGCTGACGCAGTCTGCAGGTGGCTGTAGTCAGCAACAAGGTGGGTGACATGTGGAGAGAAAGACAAAATCGGGTTGTGTGACCTGACGTGAGCTGTTGACTTGGCAGACTCAGCTGCAACTGCTTGGCTGCATTCATCTGGGTCTGCACACCACAGCCAGGTATGTTGAGTAGCAGGCATGTTTGTGTTTGTGCATGCTGGCACCATTTATGAGTGCTCTGCTATGTTTGGCAACAGTGAACAGCAGGACAGGCTATGCTAAGACTGCATGAGAACTATCTAGCCTGATTGCAATGCAACATGAGGTTGCAAAGCTTTACAGCTGAATGATTTTCAAAGGAGACTAGTGCAGTTCTGATGACATGAGATACTGCAGACTGGCTGGGAACTGCATGTTAGTCAATGGGAACACCCACCTGACGCTGTGGCTGGGATACCGTTTTCTTCAACAGCCCCTCTCCTTTGCGAGTCAGCTGACAGCTCATCACTATTCTGCAGCAGAACACACTGTACAGGGAGACAAAATGCGCTGAGTCAAGTTTCACATTCTCAAACTGCAGCCTTCCTGTACTAGCAGCCTACTGCACTGCCCTACCCTGCACTGCCCTACTTAATTGACTCTGGGGAAAGACATGTGAAACATGAATGAATATGTCAGCCAGAAAAGAAAAGGGGGGGGGAAATACACCTTTTGGTGTCAATTTAATGAGAAGCCAAGTGTTATACCTGGCTGCCCAGGAATGTGTCAGCCGCCCATAACACCATGCAGGCGCATGCTGTGCAATGCAACCCAGCAAAGACTGGTTCAGCATATGGCAAGCGCAAAGCAGAGATGCTCAATGCCTGTGGGCAGGGCATATGACTGTGCTTTTGGAAGTTCGTTCAGCAGGTCTCCTTGAATCCTAGAACTGCAAGGTTCAGTGGATTATATGCAGCAAACAGACGGCAGAGGTACCAGTTGTGACTGCTGTCCTTTGCTGGCATCTGCTGCAGTTGCTGCTGTGAAGTTGCTGAAGGGGGACTTGGGCGGAAGAGCAGTGCCTTGCAGAACGGCACTAGCAGAAGCCAACTCATCTGTTAAGAACGCTGCCTCAAGCCGCCCAGCATACGCAGCATATATGGCAAACTACACACAAAAGACACAGGTTGCATCCCTGCTGAGGCCCTGCTGACCCTTAGCCAACCAGCAATAAAACATGCATATTTCACGAACATTTACTGATAGTTCACAATTGTGACTTGACAGAGGCAAGTCAAGCTTCTGTAGCATGTGAAAGCAGACATGGAAAGAGCTGGTGTGTCTCAAAAGTAATGTCCACGTTGTGTGCAGCACAACTTATGCTCTACATACTGACTTACCTTCATCATCATTCTCACCTTTATCACTACTACACTTATTGTTATTATGGCTACTAACATAATTATTATGATCATCATTACTACTATTCTTACTATTGTTACTATTATGACTACCTTCATGACCTTCTTCAGCAAGGTCAGCTGCTCAGCATCAGCACCCTGCAGCAAGACGGTGCACCCCAGGGGGCGGGGGCAGCCCTTGAAGAACATGAGGGTGCGAGGCCCAGTTCCGCCTCCGTACTTTGATGAGCCACCTGAGCCTTGTGAGCTGCCGCTCCTTCTCAACAGACGCAGAGGGGTGGACGGCGTGCTGGGCCCGCTGTCCGTGTGCCGCAGCTGCGCAGCAGTGGAAGCCGCGGCATCCGTTCTAGAAGTGCTTTCCTGTTAGGCACACCACATTGTTCAGTCTTGATGTCAGCAGCCTGTGATGAGTGCAAGGCACAGCACACTGTTCAGTCCTGATTTTAGCAGCCTGTGATGACTGCAAGCTGTTAGACAGACTGAGTCTTACATAGGCACCTCCGTCAGAGTCTGCTTTGGCTTATGCAGACTGGCAAGAGAAGGAGCAAAACAAGGTCGCAATGATGCCACTCAACATTGTGCAATGAGAGCTCAAGGTCGACTCAGGCTTGTTGATGGCCTTGCAACTTTCTAAGGGAATGTATGCAGCATTTGACAAAGACATTTGCAATGTGTCTATGAGGGTGATACAGGCAATCATACCTTTCTGGATGGCTTGAGCACCTCAATACGGAATTCTTTGCAGAAGGCAATGCAGTGGTTGTTCAGGTCCTCCACTGATGAAGCTACCTGCAGTTGCAACCCAGATTGGCATGTCTGCTACAGTGTCAGCATATGCTTTACACAGGGGCTGCATGAGTTCCGCGAAATGTGAATCTTGTCACATGCTGCTGCCATCCATCAGATGCTTCTACGGCTGGTGCCAATGTTTGATCTGTGAGATGGAAGTGATTCACCTGGGCTTCTGTGCAGCGGGCCAGTCTGTTCAAGAGCGACCGCTTGACATTGAGCACAACAGATATGCCTTTCTGCAGCAGTAGCTCCTGAGCATATCTGGCGACGCTCTTTTCTACCAGCAGCACGTCTGGCTTGTAGTCTGCCACTCGCTCTACAGTAATCCTCAGATGTTCGTGCTCCTGCATTGCATTTTACTCTGTGTCTGGCTAAGCCTGGGTGTCTGGCAGTACAAGCAGCACATGTTTGCGCTTTGCATTGGTCAGCAGGCTTAAGACCCATACAGAAAGGGAAAGTGCAAGCTAGTGATGTTGAAGCAGATACCATGCAATCTGATCATATCAGCTTGTGAGCGATAGAACTGGACAAAGTTAAGTGGCGGAAGCAGGATGGGAGGGACCACAAACAAGCCTGCCCTTTCACTCAAGCACTGTTGGTACCGAATGCACTCCAAAGCCGCAAGCTGTCACTGGTGGTACTTGCCTGCTCCAGCAGAGTGTCAAAGGAGGAGAGTTTGCCAGTGGTGCGGTGGTACTCCAGCATGCTGCCCAGCATCATGATGCGTGGCTGCACAATCTGAGTGCGCATCAGCTTGTGCACCACGTTCTTGCGGAACACCAGCCCATTGACAAGCCTGCTGTCAGCAGGGTCGCCCACATCAGCAACTCTCTTCACCTGATGCACAACTGGCAGCTGTCATGCGAGAGTTGAAAGATTGTGTGCCATAGGCCAATATCGCTGTCTCAAATCACCGCAAAACATGCAAGAGCATTAGCACTGCAACAATGGCCCTCCAGATTGCAGACAAACAATGTTAGCAGCGGATGACAATGTGGCTCTGCAGTGACACCTTGATGTAGAAGCGTGGATCTGAGACTCCAAACGCAGCTAAAGCTGATGGCAGGACTGCATGAGCCGCGTCCAACGCAAGCCTTGTGATGATTGGCTGCCAGAGTGACACATCTTTGCAGCCTTCAGCCAGCAGAACCTGCCCCACCACAGCAGCCAAATGCTTCTGAGCGACGTCAGCAAAGCCTTGCTGTGCTGTAGGACGGGGCTGCTGAGCCTGGGTAGGGCTTGACCCCAACGCACCCTCCATGTCAGATGATACTTGCTGATGCTCATGATCCTGCACAAAGACATTGTTGCAGCTGGTTTGCTACGATCAGTATGCCACAGACAGACTGAGATGCAATGTAGCAGGGCCACAACAGGGTCATGGAAGCATGCCGTGCGTTGCCGTAGCTTGTCGTGATACTGCAGCTAGGCAGTCTGTGGCAAAATACAGTGCAGTGTACTGGTGAGCTTACTGGGTGCGCACCTGGTTCTGTGCATTGAAGTCCTCTAATGGCTGAGGAACCTCCCAAGTCAGCGCAGGGTCCCTGTGTCCTTTCATGCCCCTATGAGTGCCAGTGCGAACCTGCAGGATGACATCATGTAGATCCTCAGCATGACCACAAAAGAGGCCTTCTGTGGCCTGTGGCCTGTGGCCTGTCCAGGGCAGTGAGCTTTGCTAACCAGATGTAGAGTGCACGATGATTGCAGCTTCAGAGATCAGAAAGGACTGACCAGCTGTGGCTCTGCGCTGCCTTCATCCTTTGATCTTGGCGCTGGGGTCACCATGTATGGAGGTGGCCTGCTTGGGCCCGCTGTGATAGTTGTATACCTAGAGCACACAGGAAAATAGTCCAAAACGATGCCATGGGCATGCCTGTCATGATGGACACATCTGATGTACCAGTATGGTGGCAAATGCGCAGATGATGTGTGCTCAGCTCACAACAGGTTCGAAGCTACGTCATTCCAGATGGTGACTGCAAGCTTGTGAGCCAGAGTTGACATGCAGGCGGAGCTTACAAAGGCTGTGCCACAGGTGAAGACAAACGAGTCTGAGCCCTAGTCTGGCGCGTGCGGCTCGCAGCCTGCCTTGCAGAGTTTTCAGCTTCAACATGTAGCCGGTAACCTGCGTTCACAGTGCTATGTCAGCTTTAGCTTATACCACAAAACGGATCGCTATTGATGAGGTGAAAACACTCACAGAAATTGCAGACGCGCTCTGCAGCTTCGCCTTGCTCCAAGACGCAGCTGGTGGTGCAATGTGCACAGAAGATGCGCCCACACGCACGACAATGATGTCGCCTGGTGAGGAGGTTAAACGGGACGTCACACTCGTAGCAGGCTTTCACGCGTTCATCCGCCAGCCAAAACGAACGGTCGCTGCTCGACTGCGGCCTTGCAAGGGCCTTGATGCCTTGCAACAGTGTCATGCAGCAAGTATAGCTCTCTCGCCGTCCACTTTGAGTCAGCAATATGCATGGATCAACTCAACATTCCGTGTCACGGAATAGCCAACGCTTTCGCGGAAATATGCATGATTCCAGCCTGAAGTTATGCGCAGCATCGCTACAAGGGTCAGCTACAGTAACGCACGGGCGCACGACCACATTGACCAGCACCCTTCCCAGTTCTCGATTGCCAATTCCTTCGTAAGTAGATTACTATGCACCCATACTTCTTCTACAGCTCTCGGCTACCAACATCACAGCATGCAAGTTTTCAAGCTGTCCTGATGTCCTCGAAATGTCACCTTTAGCTCCTTCTTATACAGTCAGACTGGCTGGCTGGCTGAAGCATTGCAGTCTCTCTCTGTCTCTCTCAGCAGAGTTTGCAGCACATGTGTGATCTGTATCAGGTGCACGTTCATGCTCACACTCACGTAGGAAACACGTGGGGATAACAACCAAACAAGATTTTGAAAATGCTGCATCGCCATCAGCATTTATCACTGAAAGCTTGTGACTTCAAACAATGCTTCAATTGTTGCAACTTCTATAGCTACTCGTCATCGTCATCATCTATAATGATGCCACGCCGGGCCTTCGGCTTCTGATACGTGTCAGGAGCGTCTGCCTCTTCTTCCTCAGAGATCTGCATGACAACCAATGCATAAAAGGCGTTGTACAAAACGGTTGCCATTTGCTTTCAATGGCTTGCCAGGGGTACCAGTAAGCTAAATGCAACATCAGGTTGCATCACGTGCTTTCAGCATGTTGATATGGTACCACGTTGATCACCATTGATCCCCAACATGGCAAAGGTGCAAGTATCATGGGCACGCACCATATCAGCATCGCCTTCAGGCTCGCTACCATCCTGATCACTGAGCTCCTCATCACTGCTGACTGCTGCAGGCTTATGCCTCTTTGAAGGAGAAGGGCCAGGCCTACCAGCTGGAGCTGACCTTTTGGCTTGTCCCAGCCGCCGTTCAGCCTCAGCCTGAAAGTAGCAGAGAGTCTCAAGCTGTATGCCACATCACTGCACATTTCAATCAGATCCGTCAGCCATCTCACGCCTTACGCCACAGTGCAGGACTGCCAAGACCACATTGTGACTGTTTTAGCAGGTTGGCCAGGAGTGAATTTGGCAGTGTTGTCATTGAATATGACTGATGATCTCATTGTGAACAGGCATGTCAGAGAACAGCAAAGACTGCTGTCAGAATGAATGATGTCATCACTGAGAACACGTTTGATGCTGCTTACTGTGATATCAGTCATGTGGCCACATGCTTTCCGGTGTGTACTGCAGTTGTACTGCATCCCGTGACTGTTGATTACCGCCAAAATTGGTACCAAATTGCTCTCATGCATGTGATCAGACAGGCAGCATAGCTCCTCACCTCAGCCTGCTCGTCCAGTCTGTCTCTTGACAGTAAGCTTCTACGTGCCCTGTCAGAGGCAGTCAGGCCATCATCCTCATAGTCTGACTCAGCCTCCACTGCTTCTAGGTAGTCAGCAGTGATGCCTGCAGACCGGCGGGCTTGGGCTGCTGGCATGCTGTACTTGCGCATCTCACGCCCCTGCACAATGAGCTGCTGTGTCACTGCTGTGTCACGGTGCAACACTTTCAGAATCGCACAGCATTCAGCACAAGCTCTAGCAGATGTGATTGGTCCAAGCTCTGAGTATCTCTGCAGGGCCTCAGTCATCTTAAATCATTCTTCACTGACATTGCTGTTGCTGCAGAAGGAAACTGTTGCCAATGTCTGCAACCAGATGATGTGGATCTGTCACTTTGCACCGCAAGTATCTTGAGACCACTCTTGAGACCACTCAATTTGCCAACCACACATGCTGACTTCACTGTAACATGAGCACAACTGTTGCATGGTTGGTCAGCAGGAGGTCTGAGGGTGTACCTGCCGTCTCTGCAGGTTTTCACTGTCACGAATGCGCTGTTCCTCGGCCTTGGCTCGCCTGTTCTTCTCTTCAGCAGGGTTGGAGACTGTAGCTGTGTGACGCACCTATACGTGCATTTTGCAGATTGCATCCCAGTTTGCTAGCTCAAAGAATTCACTCAAAGCTTTGTGTTCTGAGCGCTATGACCAACATCACTTGCACTTGCAAAGCAAAAGCTACAATTGCAGCCTGGTGCAAGCTTTTGTACAAAGCACTGTGTGAGTGCTTCAGTGTATTGAGTTGACTGACCTTATGCTTTTTGGTATGCCTCTTGTCAACTGCTGCAGTGAGCCTTGTGTGTAGTCTGCTGCTCAGACTAGCTGGCTGCAGAGCCACCTTCGTCTCAAGTGCTGCCTGCCCCTGCACACCATAGCCCAAGGCCTGAGTTGCCTTTGTGGCGCACAAGCACCTGTGATGCAGTTGAAATACAGGTCTGGGAGGTCTTAACAGCATAATGCTGTTCAACATGGTGATGTTTGTCAAAGATGGAAGACCCACGAGCTGAGCAGAATGCATGCCAGGGAAGATGCATGACAGGCCTGAAGGGCTGGCTCAAACATGTCTTGCTGCCATTGACCTTGGGTTGGAATCTGAGGACAGGAGGTACATGGCAACGCAGAAAACTCAGTGCTGCTACCTGAATGACGCCTTGATGTCTGACAAACAGGAAGCTGTTATCCTGTTGCATGTCAAGCTCTTTGACATCTAGGACCTCATCTCCAAGCAACAGCTGCCACGAGCCATCCTCCCACTGGACAAACCTAGCATTGCTTTGCCTGAATGGCTGACCATCATCATCTGTTGCTTCGCGCCAGCGTAATTGGTTGGTGAGCTTAATGCGTCTAGTTCCTTGCTCGTCAACATAGTACTCTTGCGAGACCTGGAAGGTATTGCTGTCATATGGCTGTGGATCCAAGCCCAATATGTTGGAAAGTCTGACAAGCCTGATGCTGTCTCTAGCAGGCAGGTCCACCAGTTCAGCAGTCAGCTGCAGCGGGGGCCCAATTGGTCTTTGAGGCCTCTGATGCTGGTCTTCCTCCTCGTCACTTTCATCGTCTCTGTCATCCCGTGACCTTTGAACTGGCTGCTGCAAGGCCTGTGATTTGCCATCTCGTCGCCTTTGTTGAGGGGACTCCTCATCAGAATCCTCCCCGAAGAGGTCTGCTTCTAGATCTGCCATGTGTCAATTTCTAGCAGCTGTTGCACGGCAATCGAAAAAGTGCAAACTAAGGTGGCAAAGTAATCCCTTCGCCTGTGTGTCCACCTCGAGTCAGTTGGGCGCAGGCAATAGGTTGCAGAGCGAGAAACGTTCGGCCAGAAAGTTGCTGTTTGAGCAGCGATAACAGCACAGCAAACGAAGCAACGTTCACTTGAGTCACGCAGAAAAATGCGGCGGGGTCGCTGCTCTCGGTTAGCATACGTTTGATCAAGACCGATACAGCTCTTTTTGCTGCTGGTTTCGGAGCAGTACCCACAAAATTGCAAGGTCCAACGCTGTAAAACACTTCTCTCTTTCTGTGTTCGCTCTCGACTTGTCTCCGTGTCTTCTGCCACACCAGTAGGCGAGCTGTGCGCCAGTCTTGGCTTATTTTTTTGTTACATTGAGCTTTACTTGGCACAGGTTGAAAAGGACTCTGTAGCTCCACTCACGACAGCTGGCTCGCAGCAACACAGCGGAAACCGTCCTTGTGTTCTGTGAATGGCTCTTGGTCCGTTCAAGATTCTCATTGCGAAAGGCAGAAGCGATCCTAGAGCCTGGGTTTGCACAGTTCCTGGATCAGTGGTGGAGGGCAAAACGCTGACAGCCCTGAAGTCTCTGGTTATTGACAGGCTTGTTGCCTTCTATTGGGCACACAAGAACACTGGCCTCGATCACGCTCTGCAAGCTCATATACATCACCCAGATCCACTTTGGCAAGCTTGGTATGCTTTGACGAGGCAAGAGATTGCTTCAATACTTACAAGACGCTTGCAGCAGCAATCACAGTTTGTCAGTAGCTATTGGGGCCAGCTTTTTGGCAACGAAAACGACCAAGTATGTGAACTTGAAGACGTTAGGACAATCCAGCTAACAACAGCTGTTGACCATTGTGAAACGCTTCAGTTCGGTTTGATTTTGTGCATTGGAGATGGTCTGCAGAATGAGCTGCTTGCACCTGGGTATGGAGGTGTGGACTGGACAGAGGAATTAGCTAAGAGAAATGCTGAACGTCTCTAGCCTTACATAGCACTCCTTACCATGTCCATCCAGGAGTGTTTTTGCTGGGTGATGATATACACAAAACATGTGGCTGTTACAAGATTCAAAGCACAAACGTGACCTGCCTGCATCTAGGAGAAAGTGGTACAATACAATGATCTGCACAAGGACAGGACTGTCTAATTTGCTATAGCACTGCTTATCCTACAAACCGATTCAGATCGAATGTGAGAGTTGCACTGCAGCCAAGTTCGCTATCTCTGCACACCCCTACAAGAGCATCTGCCTTTTCAAAGAAGTTGTCCTTTAGAGAAATCACTATGCTCTGGAATGCGCCCTGTGCTGTGTCCCTGGTCTTCTCCCTGATGTAGTTTGCCACTCTGGCCACATTGTTGGCATCCAGTGCAGCATCGATTTCATCCAGAACGAAAAATGGGGAAGGCTGGTAGGTGTGGATGGCAAACAGCAGCGCCAGGGCTGCTACTGTCTGTAGCACAAACATACCACAGTCAGGCAAATCATTCCAGTGCATTGCTTGCTGTAATGTGCTTCAACTCCAAATGCTGAAGTGGATGATGTACCCTTGTGTTGACACGATGCCAGAGATAAAGCTGTGCTGTGACTTCAATGGAACAAACCCAATCAATGCCAGAAAAACAAACACCAACAAGAAAGGAACGACAAGCCACAGCGGACAGCATGACCGCAAATGTGCATGGCATGTTGTGCCTTTACTATACGTCTGTCCTTCAAACAGAAGTCAATATCAATATCAATATCAACAACAATTTGTACGCTTTCCAGCTCATGATGAGCTAGGTATGTGCAGGCAGGACTTTCAGCTGGACCACAGTGAATGCAGGAAAGCATTGCCAAATATGACTCTTGACATGGGCACAAGGCCTTTTTTACCTTTTCTCCTCCTGAGAGCTGCTCCATTTCTCTGAAACGTTTGCTGGGCGGCATGGCTGTGAACTTGATTCCATTCAAGAAGGGGTCCTCACTGTTCTCCAGGCTCAGGTAGGCTTGACCCCCCATTGGGTGTACATTGCTCTTTGTCAAGTCCTGCGTCACAAACCAATTCTACTGCTGTACCCATCAATCTTCACAGTGTCTGACGCAGTCAAAAGCCGCAAAGCCACCAGATCATGTGAATAAAGATTCTATGGCTGCTTCTGATGCCCTGTGCAGCAGATGTTGTGTCTCTGAGCAAGTTTGGAACTGATATGCAGATGATTCGTACCAATGCTGCTGTGCATTGAGATGAGCCAACCATATCTGCAGGGCCACCAGCATGTAAGAAAAGAATAAGAAAAGCTTATGCTTTTCAGCGATCATAATGGGAGCCTCCTAAAACAGCAGCCCGGAGCTCCACTAGCATGTACAATGAAGCCATGCAAAGCATGACCTGCGACAGGGAGGCAAGGAGGCCAGTGGCTACCTTGAAGATCCTGTCAATGCCAGCGCTGATGTGGGAAAAGGCCTTCATGAAGGTGTCAAAGCGCGCTTGACGCACTGCGTTGAAGGCGTGAGTGGCTGTTTGGGCCTGCTGCTTTGCCTCCTCCAGCTCCTCCATGCTGCCCCTCTCACGCTCCTGCACAACAGATTGCAACTCATCAT